>JAABUM010000395.1_pt1 | contig 79066 bp, 61 predicted proteins | sample 5559161 | NCBI WGS metagenome assembly JAABUM01 (sample SAMN10711868, study PRJNA513369) | rock metagenome | isolation source: Antarctica rocks | place: Antarctica: Victoria Land, Siegfried Peak nord
CACAACCTGGTCAAGATCGCAGCCCTGGCCAGCTGATCGAGCCAGGGAGGGAGTCCGACCCATCCTGGATCGGGCGCCGCCATCCCCTGACCTCAGCCCAACGAGTTCTTCAGGTCGAAGTAACTAGCCGACCGCTGCGGTGTGGCGAGCGGCCTGCTTCACTAGCAGTTATCACATCTTCACACAGTCGAGCCGGGCACGGTGGCCACGTGGTCAAACTCGCCGCACCCACGTTGGGGCAATCACTTGCAGTAACCCGCAAGTGCTACCCATCGGCCCGGCTTGATGCCACAGACGAGTGACTCCTGAGCCTTCGCCCGCGTCGATGCGCCGGGCATGGAAGCAACCACGACAGGCACCTACGCGCGCCTTACCCGGCGCGGCCTGCTGCTCGGCATGGGCGGCGCCGCCCTCGCGCCGATGCTGAACGCCTGCACCCCTGCGGTGACCCTGCCCGGACCGGTGGCGCGCCTCTACGGGCGCACCGGCTCGTTCGGCGGGCTGGCGACCAGCAGCAAGCTGCCCACCGGTGAGTCCTTCGCGGCCGCGGGTGTCTCGGGCTGGCAGTTCGGGCCCGGCCAGTCGGCGTACATGTCGGCCGTCACCGCCGACGGGTCGGTCGTCATGGCCACCACGCCGTACACCGACAACCAGATGCAGCCCACCGGCTCGGACATGGAGCTGGGCATCTTCTCGCCCGCTGCCAGCAGGTTCCAGCGGCTCCAGGTCCCGAGCACCCGGGGCTACACCAAGATGCTCGGCCCGGACGGTGTCACCGGCGGGGGCGACATCGGCGACGTGCAGGTCACGACCGTGAACGGCGCCGAGCGTGTGGCCTTCGTGTCGGCGGTCCCCTTCCACGGCTGGCGCATCATCGACTGGGGTCAGCTGCCCTCCGTGGCCATGCTCGCGCAGTCGAGCACCGGCACCTGGTCGGTCGACCCCGGACGCAACTGGACCGCTGACAGCCTCAGCGCGAGCAACAGCGGCTCGGCGCCGACCTTTCCGGCGGCCCTCGACGCCTTCGGCGAGACCTACCACCACGCCCGCGGGCTGTGCGAGATGGCGCTGCTGCCCCGCAGCCAGCACCTCGTCATCACCCAGTACTTCGGCGACGAGACCACCCAGCAGGGCGGGGTGATCGTCCTCGACAACGCTGGGAAGCTGCGCGCCCGCTTTCAGTACCCGGCGGTCACCGCGGGCGGCGTCTCGGTCAAGGTCAACGTGCGCGAGGTCGAGACCGACCCCTCGAGCGCGGTCGACGACGAGCGCTTCGTCGTCGTCTGCGACACCTTCGCGCCGTCCGGCGCCACCGTGCCCTTCGCGGTGCAGGAGTTCTCCTACCGGGCAAGCGCCGGGACCATCACCCCGGTCAGCACCGCCGTGCTCGCCTCGGGCGACGGTGCGCGGGCCGAGACCACAAAGTTCGGCGCAGACGGCACGCTCTACGTCGCCCGCACCCAGACCGACGGTATGACGGCCGCACCGCTTGCCGTGTACCGCAAGACGGGCGGCGAGCGGCGGCTCGTCCGCTCCGCTCCCGCCTCGGCCGGCTGGGCGGGCCGTTGGAACACCGTCGTCGCGCCCGACCAGTTCGTCACCGGCACGGGGACGACCGGCCTGGTCCGCAGCCTGGCTGTCGACCCCACTACCGGCGCAGTCCTCATCGCCGGCGCCTCGGGGCACCTGCAGGTCGTCCGCGCCGCGCTTCCCGGTGCGCCGCTGCTGATGACCCGCGACCTCGACCTCGGCCTGAACTCCCTGGTCGACCGGTGGACGCGGTGGATCGGCTTCCGCAAGGGCTCGGTCGATGCCGCCCGCCGGCTGCTGTGGCTCCCCGTCCCGCAGCTGGCGAACCTGTCGACCTGCCCGTCGGGCTGCCCGACCATTGCGCTCGACCAGTGGCTCTACCGGATCGACCTGGCCCAGCTGCTCGGCAAGTAGCGGGAAGGCCGCTTCTCGGCGTCGGGCGCGTCCCGCGGGCCGAGCACCATCACCGCGACGACGACTGCGACGGAGCCCTGGCAGGCGAGCAGCCACCACGAGGTGGCGACCGGTTGGCCACCGCCCAGCGCTACGACCACCGGGGTGGCGGCTGCGGCGATGACGAGCAGCACGACGACGCCCCGGCGACCGACGCCCAGCAGGTAGTAGCTGCCGAGCATCGTCAGGGCCAGGCAGGTCATCGCCAGCGTCAGCGGCGCGAGCGCCTGCGCCGCGGTGCTCAGCCGAGGCCCGTACACCAGGGCGAGCAGCTGGTGCGGAGCCACGAGCGCGATGACCAGCAGCAGCGCGGCGGGCGCCACCACGCAGGCAGCCGACGCGAGCAGCGGGCCGAGCGCCCGCCGCCGATCCCCGGCGTTGACCGCCTCCGCCAGCAGGTAGTTGCCGACCGCAACCCCGAGGAAGACCGGGACCTTCGCGGCCGTCGCCACCGCGGCGTACGGGCCGACCTGGCCCGGCGCGAGATGGCCGACGACGATGACGTCGAGGTTCTGCAGCACCGCCAGCGGGGCGAGCGCCGCGAACGCCGTCCAGGTCTCGACGAGCACGCCGGACGCGGCACGGGTCGGTCTGCTGCCGCCGGACGAGCGCACGCCGGTCAGGACGAGGACGATCTCGGCGCCGATGACGCTGGCGAGGATGCCCACCGCGAGGCTGTCACCGCCGGCACCGAGCAGTCCGGCCAACACCGACACGACGACCCGCAGGCCGCCCTCGACGGCGTAGTTGGCCGCGAGCTGCGGGTACGAGCCCGCGGCCTGCAGCAGCGCGCGGTCGACGGACAGCACCAGCCAGACCCCGGCCGCCAGCAGCACCCACTCCAGGCCGGCGGGCGACGACAGTGAGAGCAGGTGAGCCGCGGGCCGGCTGAGGACGAGCCCGAGGACCCCGACACCGGCCGTCACCGCGCAGGCGATGCGGCGCAGCCTTGCCAGGTCCGGACCTCTGCCCGAGGCTGAGCGGGCCGACGAGCCGATGACCCGGACCACCGCCACCTGCAGCGCCGTGCCCGGGATGGCAGCCACGAGGAAGACGTTGACCAGGACGACGGACTGGCCGTAGTCGGTGCCCGGCAGCAGCCGGCCGAGCAGCACGTTGACGACGAGGTTGGCGCCGTTGACGGCCACCCCGGCGAGCGCCAGCACTCCCGGGCCGCGAGCCAGCGCTGTCAGGCCGCCCCTCACTGCACCCGCCTTCTGGCATGCTCGCGGTCCGGAGCAGCCGGCGACAGGGCAGCCGACAGCGACAGCGCAGAGGATGGCGAGTGATGCGGCGGGCATGGGCCGGGCGGCACATCGTCATCGTCAACTGGCGGGACCTCGAGCACCCGCAGGCGGGGGGCGCGGAGGTCTTCGCCGAGAAGATCGCCGAGCAGCTGGCGGCTGACGGCGCGCGGGTGACGCTGGTCGCCTCCCGACCACCGGGCCTGCCGGCGCGGGCGAGCCGCCACGGCTTCACCATCCGGCGCGCCGGCGGCACCCTCGGCGTCTACCCCGCGGCGCTGCTGTGGCTGTGGCTGCGCCGACGTCGGATCGACGCCGTGATCGACTGCCAGAACGGCATCCCCTTCTTCAGCCCGCTCGCCCTGCGGCGCCGGACTCCCGTGGTGCAGGTGATGCACCACGTGCACCAGCGGCAGTTCGGACTGTTCTTCGGAACCCTCGCGGCCGCTGTCGGGCGGCGCCTGGAGAGCCAGGGCACGCGCGTGGTCTACCGGCGACGCCCGTCTGCTGCCGTCTCCCCCTCGACCCGCACCGAGATGCGCGAGCTGCTCGGGCTGCCCGGCCCACGCTTCCTCGTCCCCAACGGGCTCGAGCTGCCGGCGCCCGAGCAGCTGCGCCCGCGCTCGGCCGCGCCGACCATCGTGTGCGTCGGCCGGCTCGTCCCGCACAAGCGCATCGAGCTCCTGCTCGAGGCCCTGCCCGCGCTGGCCGCGGCCGTCCCGGGGCTCACGGTGCACCTGGTCGGCGACGGCCCGGACGAGGCCCGGCTGCACGCCGTCGCCGCCGGCTGCCACATCCCGCCCGGCGCGCTGGCGTGGCACGGCCGGCTGCCCGCCGCCGACCGCGACCGCCTGCTCGCCGAGGCCTGGCTGACCGTCAACGCCACTCACGGCGAGGGCTGGGGGTTGGGGATCATGGAGGCGGCGGCCTGGGGAGTCCCGGCTGTCGCGTTCCGCGTCCCCGGCCTGCGCGACTCGGTGCGCGACGGCGAGACGGGCTGGCTCGTCGAGGAAGGCCAGCCCCTGGCGCCCGCGGTCGCAGCTGCCCTCGAGCAGCTGAGCGACCCGGAGACCGCGCGGCGCTACCGGCAGGCGTGCCTGGACTGGGCCAGCCGGTTCACCTGGCCGCGGTCGGCCGAGCTGCTCGCGGGCATCCTCACCGCGGAGGAGAGCCGCCGCTTGCGTCGGGGCGGTGAGCGGCGCCGGGTCGATGACGTGGCCGCGATCGCCGACGTCAGCGGCCTCTCGGACCACGAGGTCCACGGCCACCCGACGAGCGAGAGCCTCGGCCTGCGGGCCACCGATCTGGTGTACGCGCAGGCCGGTTCGCTGTGTGCCGTGCTCTACGGGGCCGACGCCAGCGGCGCGCAACGAGCGCTGGCTCGCCGTAACCACGGCGGGTTCCCAGCGTCCCTCGCCGACGATGCCGCCCTGCTCACGGCAGCATCCGCACCGCTCAACGGCTGACATCGGCCTGCTCTGCGAGTTCGTCCATCCCGCTCGCCACGAGGTCCAGGAAGTACCGGCCGGCGTCGTCGTCAAACAGCTCCCGCGAGTAGCTGACCGCCAGGTGCAGGGTGCCGCGCAGGCTTGCCGCGGTGACTGTCAGGCCCTGGGGCATCCCCGCGGTCGTCAGGAACCACAGCGCCTGTACCGGCGGCTGCCCAGCTCCAGCACCAGCCGCAGCACCACTCCCACCAGCGAACAGGGCGTCGGTGCGGCCGACGTTCGACACGGTGATGGTCGGCATCAACACCGGGGCGACGCGGCGAGCCAGGGCGCGGAGCAGCCGGGCACGGAGCCGGGCGGGTAGCCACTGCAGCGCGCCGACGACCCGCTCGGCCGGCGCCACGTGCCCCTCGCGCCCGGTCTTGACATCACGGGTCTGCCGGACGACGGCAGCGAGCACCTGCGCCCTCGTGAGCCCCGGCACGTCGACGGTGATGACGGCCTGCCCGGTGGCGTTCCCGACGCCGCTCGTCCGGTCGAGCACCGGCTGCAAGTTGACCGGCATGTTGACGACGACCCGGCCGGTGGCGCCGTCCTGCGACGCATTCCACTGCTCGACGGCACGCGCGGTGGACGCGACGAGCAGGTCGTTCGTCGTAGCCGGGCCTGCGCTGCTGCCGGCGCGGATGGGGTTGCGAGTCGTGAGCTGGCAGCCGTAACCCATCTGTCCGGTCTCGCCGAGCTTGGGGGCGAGGCGGCTGGGCGCCTGTGGCAAGGCCAGCCGACGGCCCGGGGCGGAAGGCCGGGGCGCTGGGTCGGCCGCGACCGCGGGGCCAGCCAAAGCGGGCTCGGGGGCCGGCGCGCGGATGGCCCAAGCCCCGCGGCCGAGCAGTTCCGCGAGCAACGTGAGGGCGCCCGCTCCATCGCTGAGCGCATGGTGCACCACCAGGACGACGGTGTCCTGTTCATCCTGCTGGACCACTCCCACCCCGAGGCCCGCGCGCAGCCCGGCGACGGCGGTGCGGAGCCGCTCGACGACGGCCGCCACCTGCACGGCACCTCCCGATGCGACGACCACTCGCTCGCCACCCGCAGAAACCGGCTCCCACTCCCACCGGCGAGCGAACAGTCCGGCCGCTGGGCGGGACGCCAGGCGCTGCTGCGCGCGCAGCAGTGCGGCGACCGCGGCTTGCAGCTGTTCGAGGTCGGCATGACCATCAAGCCGAGCGATGAGCGCCACCACACGGGGGTCGGCGGGACGATCGGACAGCCAGACCGCCTCCTCGGCCGCACTGACGACTTGCCGGCCGGGTGCGGGCCTCACGCCCCCTCGGTCGCCGGGTCGAAGTACGACGGGCGCTTGACCGAAAGGTGCGGGCCGCCGGACGCTCCCTGGGTCAGCCGCGGCTCAGCCGGATAGACCGACTGCTCCCATACCGCTGCCCCCGCACGCTGCCGGTGCCGGCGCGCCCGGTGCAGGTCGTGCAGCACCCCGGTCCCGTGGTGGCGCAGCGAGATGCGGCGCGCGTCGGTGGCCGTCGAATGGACGGGGCAGTCGACGACGCAGAAGCCGAGCGCCCGCGCCAGGCTCAGCACCTCGACGTCGAAGCCGAACCCGGTCGAGGTCGTCATGCCGAACAGCAGCTTGGCGACCGGCGCCCTGAAGGCCTTGATGCCGCAGTGCGAGCCCGACACCGGCGCCGAGGTGAGGTTCTTCACAAGACTCCGGAACACGGCTGCGGCAACGTGGCCGGATGCCGTCCGCCTGCTTGCGCCAGGAACAGCCGCCGGCCGCGAGCCAAGTGCGATGTCGGCGGTGTCGAGCAGTGAGAGCAGGCGGGGCAAGTCGTCGAGATCGGTGGCGACGTCGGCGTCCAGCACCACGACGACGGCACCGCGGGCGAGGCTGACGCCGGCGCGAATCGCTGAACCCTTGCCGCAGTTCCACGGCAGCTGCAGGATGCGGACGTCGCGCAGGGCAGCAAGGTGGCGGGCCGCGACTCCGGCGGTGTCGTCGGTACTGCCGTCGTCGACGAGAAGGACCTCGGCCCGCGTATCGAGTCGGGCTAAGCCGGCCAGCAGCGCCGACAAGGTGTGAGGCAATCGCGCGCCCTCGTTATAGGCCGGCACGATGACGCTGACCCCCACATGGCGGGGGTCGATCCTTCTTGACATGTGTCTCCCAAGGTGACCTATCTCCCCGGGGCAGGGGGAACGACGGTCAAGCCGGAGAGGCTCGACACTGCTAACTTAGCGCTACCGATCCGCAGAGAAGTCCCGAGAGGAAGCATGTCGCTACCGAGCACAACACTCGATACAGCAAGCGCATACGCTGGGGCTTTCCCCGGGCTGAAGCGCTCCTGGCAGCTGCTGCAGGCCTTTCGCGTCGAGCAGACCGACCCTGACCGGTTCTACAACCACCTCGCAGATGACGCTGCGTCACAGGTCAAGCGCTACGCGCCAGTAGCGGACCAGGTCGTCCTCGACATCGGTGGTGGCCCCGGCTACTTCGCCAATTCCTTCCGTAGCGCGGGCGCCTCTTACATTCCGTTGGAATACGACTTTCGCGAGCTGTCGGCTCGTACGGTTATCGATCCCGCTGCCGTTATCGGCGACGGACAGCGGTTGCCGGTCCGCTCCGGTTCGGTCGACATCTGCTACTCGTCCAACGTGCTCGAGCATGTGCCGCAGCCTTGGACCATGGCCAACGAGATGATTCGCGTCCTTCGTCCCGGTGGCACCGCTTTTTTGACCTTCACCAACTGGCTGTCGCCGTTCGGCGGTCACGAGACGTCGCCCTGGCACTACCTGGGCGGCCAGTACGCGGCGCGCCGCTACGAGCGCCGTCGCGGCGAGCCCCCGAAGAACCGCTACGGCGCCTCGCTGTTCTCGGTCTCGATCCGCGACGCGCTCGCGTGGGCGTCGACGCGCGACGACATCGAGGTGCTGGCCACCCTCCCCCGCTACTACCCGGAGTGGACGAGCGGATTGACCAGGGTGCCGGGGCTGCGTGAGGTCGCGACGTGGAACCTGCTTCTCGTCATGCGCCGACGTCCGACAGCAGAGTGCGCCAGCCAGGTCTGACACCACGGCGCAGGGCGTCGGCTCGGAGCCGGTCGCCCGGGCAGCCGAGCCGGCGACCCATGCTGTCCCGCCGGCAGGTAATGCTAGGCGGCCTCGTCGCCGCCGGTGCCGCGGTTGCCGGGGTCGAGCTCGAGCGCGGTTCCGGGCACCGGGCAGGCGTTCGGCTTTTCGGAGCGGCGGGCAGCTTCCTCGGTTTCGCGGGCCGGTCACACCTTCCCAGTGGCGAATCGGTGGCCACCGTTACCGTGCCCGGATGGCGTTTCGGCGCCGGGCAGGCCGCATTCGGCTGCGCTGTCGTGCAGGACGGCTCCGTCATTGTCGGCACGACGCCCTTCAGCGACAATCCGTTGCAGCCGACCGGCGCTGACATGGAATTGGGCGTCCTTCGGCCTGATGCCCCAGCCTTTCGAGGCATCACGGTGCCAAGTACCCGCGGTAACACCATTCTCCCGGGCAATACCGGCGGAGGGGTGGGAGGCGGTGATGTGTCCGCGGTCGTGCCGCTGCCCGGCGGCTCGCCGGCCCGTGTGATGTTCATCTCGACCGCCCCCTACCACGGCTGGGACGTCGGCTCCTACGGCGAGCTGCCCAGCATCGGGCAGCTGGTCCGGACCGGCACGGGCTGGGAGTACGACGACGACCGGAGCAGAACCGCCCAGGACCTGGCCGCGGAGTCGCCCTCCTCCATAGCCGACGCTGCCTTCCCACTACGTGACGGCGGCCCGCGCGACAACCAGGGCACGACCGATGCCGTCGTGCTGCCGCGCAGCGGCCACGTGATCGTCGCGCAGTACTTCGGGTCCGGCTCGAACGAGTCCGGGGGCCTGCTGGCCCTCGACCCGCGCAGCGGCCGGGTGCTCGGCTTCTGGAAGCACCCCTCGATCCAGGTCTTCGGACAGCAGGTCATCTGCCACCCCCGCCAGCTCGCCGCCGACCCCTCGAGCAAGCGCGGTGACGAGCGGTTCACCGTTGTGTACGACACCTTCGACCCGGCGGGCGGGACCATCCCCTTCCCGATCCAGGAGTTCTCCTACCGATCGGACACCGGCGTCATCCAGCCGGTGAGCACGGCTGTCCGTGCGGCGCAGGACGGCACCCGGATGGAGCTGGCACAGTTCCTCACCGACGGCACGCTGGTGGTGGCCCGCACGATGCAGGACGGTTCGTCCGCCGCCACCATGGCCGTCTACGACAAGTCCTCGGGCGAGCGTTCCCTGGCCCGTTTCCCGCCGGTCCCTGCTGGCACCGATGGCGACTCGGCATGGGGCGCGACGTGCCCGCCGGACACGCTGGTCGACGGCACCGACCGGGGCGGCCTCGTCCGTAGCTTGTCTGCCGACCAGAAGACGGGCCGGGTTCTGCTCGGCGGTCTCAATGGTCTGGTGCAGAGCGTCCACCGCAAGGGCAGCGGCAAGCACCGGCACTGGCAGACCGGCAAGGTGGTCAACCTGGGCCTGGACCTGCTCCGCACCCCGCAGCGCTACACGATCGGTCTGCGGCAGGGAGCCATCGACGACAAGCGCCGCCTGCTGTGGCTGCCCTGCAACCAGCTCACCCTGGGGGTGGTGCCGTACCCGGTGCCCCCCTTCCCGCTCGACCAGTGGATCTACGCGATCTCCCTCGACGACCTGTAGGCCTGGGCTCGAGGTTGCGGGCGCGAACCGCTCAGGCCGCGGCGGCCTCCCCGGCCACCGACGTCAGCAGGTCTGACGCCCACGACAGCAGCGCCCGGTCGCGCAGCGGCGGGGAGCCCATTCGCCCGGTCGCGGTCGGCAGCGGCACCAGCACCGTCCCGACCGCGGGCTTGATCACCGTGTTCTTGTACAGCCGCTGCAGCCGCACGGTCTGGCTGTCGAGCAGCGACCACGGCGCGAAGCGGACGTTGCGCCCCTGCACCGACACCTCGCTCAGCCCGATCCGCCGGGCCAGCGCGCGGAAGGCGGCCACCGCCAGCAGGTTCTCTACTGTCTCCGGCAGCGGCCCGTACCGGTCGGTCAGCTCTGCCCGCACCTCGTCCAGATCGGACTGGGCGGTCGCCGACGCGATCCGCCGGTAGGCCTCCAGGCGCAGCCGCTCCCCCGGCACGTAGTCGTGCGGGATGTTGGCGTTGACCGGCAGGTCGACCTTGACCTCCGGCAGCTCGTCCGCAGCGCTCTCCCCCTTGAACGACGCGACCGCCTCGCCGACCATCCGCACGTACAGGTCGAAGCCGACCGAAGCGATCTGCCCCGACTGCTCCCCGCCCAGCAGGTTGCCCGCCCCGCGGATCTCCAGGTCCTTCAGCGCCACCGCCATGCCGGCCCCGAGCTCGGAGTTCTGCGCGATCGTCGCGAGCCGGTCGTGCGCGGTCTCGGTCAGCGGCTTGTCGACCGGGTACATGAAGTAGGCGTACGCCCGCTCCCGCCCGCGCCCGACCCGGCCGCGCAGCTGGTGCAGCTGCGAGAGCCCAAACGCATCCGCCCGCTCCAGGATCAGCGTGTTGGCGTTCGGGATGTCGAGCCCGCTCTCCACGATCGTCGTGCAGACGAGGACGTCGTACTCCTTCTCCCAGAACGCCACCATGTGCTGCTCGAGCTCGTCCTCGTGCATCTGCCCGTGCGCCACCCCGATGCGCGCCTCGGGCACCAGCTCCTGCAGCTGCGATGCCGCCCGGTCGATCGACTCCACCCGGTTGTGGATGTAGAAGACCTGCCCCTCGCGCAGCAGCTCGCGGCGGACGGCGGCCGCCACCTGCTTGGGCTCGTACGCCCCGACGAACGTCAGCACCGGGTGCCGCTCCTCCGGCGGGGTGTCGATCGTCGACAGCTCCCGGATGCCGGTGATCGACATCTCCAGCGTGCGCGGGATGGGCGTCGCGCTCATCGTCAGCACGTCGACCGAGGTGCGCATCGTCTTCAGGTACTCCTTGTGCTCGACCCCGAACCGCTGCTCCTCGTCGACGATGACCAGGCCGAGGTCCTTCCAGACCACGTTCGGGTTGAACAGCCGGTGCGTGCCGATGACGACGTCCACCGACCCGTCCTCCAGCCCCGCGAGCACGGCCGCCTGCTCCTTGGCCGTGTTGAACCGCGAGATGGCCTTCACCGTCACCGGGAAGGAGGCGTAGCGCTCGGAGAACGTCGAGAAGTGCTGCTGCACCAGCAGCGTCGTCGGGACGAGGATGGCGACCTGCTTGCCCTCCATCACCGCCTTGAACGCGGCGCGGACGGCGATCTCGGTCTTGCCGTACCCGACGTCGCCACAGACCACGCGGTCCATCGGCACGCGCGACTCCATGTCGGCCTTGACCTCCTCGACCACCCGCAGCTGGTCGGGCGTCTCGCGGTAGGGAAAGGCGTCCTCGAGCTCGCGCTGCCAGGGGGTGTCGGGGCCGAAGGCGTGCCCCGGCGAAGCCATGCGCGCGCTGTACAGCCGGATGAGCTCGCCAGCGATCTCCTTGACCGCCTTGCGCGCCCGCCCCTTGCGCTTGGCCCAGTCGGCGCCGCCGATGCGGTCGAGCGTCGGCGCCTCGCCGCCGACGTAGCGGGTGACCTGCTCAAGCTGGTCGGTCGGTACGTACAGCCGGTCGCCGCGGGCGTACTCGAGGACGAGATAGTCGCGCGTTGCCCCGGCGACGGTGCGCTGCACCATCTCGACGTAGCGCCCCACCCCGTGCTGCTCGTGCACGACGATGTCGCCCGAGGCCAGCTGCAGCGGGTCGACGCCCCGCCGCCGCTTGCTCGGCATCCGCCGCATGTCCTTGGTGCTGGTGACGCCGCGAGTGCCGGCGAGGTCAGTCTCCGTGACGACCGCCAGCTTCAGCAGCTCGCTGGTCCAGCCGGTGGTCAGGCAGCCGGTGGTGACGGTCGCGACGCCGGTGGCGAGCTCGGCGTCCTCGGTGAGCCGGACGCCGAGGTCGGCCTCACGCAGCACCTCGGTGATGCGCTGCGCCGGCCCGTGCCCTTCGGTGACGACGCAGACACGCCATCCCTCGGCGAGCATCCCCTTCACGTCGGCGATCGCGGCCTCGGTGTCGCCGCGGTAGGACGGCGCGAGCCGAGCGGCGGCAACGAGGCTGTCGTCGTCGATCTCCTCGTCGGCGGTGAACGGCGTGACCGACCACCACGGGACCCCAACCGCAGCGGCATGCGCCCGGACGTCGGCAAAGGTGTGGTACGCCGCCGCGCCGAGGTCGACGGGCGCCTTGCCGCCGTATGCCGCCGCGCCCCACGCCGCATCAAGGAACTCCGCGCTGGTGCGGGTGAGGTCGGCCGCGCGCGCCCGGACCTTCTCGGGGTCGGCGACGACGACGTGCGCGCCCGCGGGCAGCTCGTCGACCAACAGCACGAGCTCGTCGATGAGGACGGGCGCGAAGGCCTCCATCCCCTCCGCGGGCACACCCGCGGCGAGCTTGCCAAGGATGTCCGACAGCTCGGGATGCGCCGCCAGCAGCGCCGCCGCCCGCGCCTGCACGTCGGGGGTGAGCAGCACCTCGCGGCAGGGTGGCGCGTCGAGTCCGTGCCCGTCGGGCAGCGGGCCGATCGAGCGCTGGTCGGCGACAGCGAACGTCCGGATCTCGTCGACCTCGTCGCCGAAGAACTCCACACGCACCGGGTGCTCGTCGGTCGGCGGGAAGACGTCGAGGATGCCGCCGCGGACCGCGAACTGGCCGCGCCGCTCGACCATCTCGACCCGCTGGTAGGCCAGATCGACGAGCCGGCGCCCGACGGCGTCGAGGTCGGCCGCGTCCCCGGCCGCCAGGCGGACCGGCTCGAGGTCGCCGAGCCCCTTCGCCTGCGGCTGCAACACGGAGCGGACGGGGGCGACGACGACGCGCAGCGGCCCGTCGGGGTTCTCGCCCGGGTGCGCCATCCGCCGCAGCACGGCGACGCGGCGCCCGACGGTGTCGGCCCGCGGCGAGAGGCGCTCGTGCGGCAGCGTCTCCCACGAGGGGTACTCCGCGACCGCGCTCCGGCCGATCAGGCTGCCGAGCGTCTCGACCAGGTCCTCGGCCTCACGGGTGGTCGCCGTGACGGCGAGGACAAAGCGCTCGCGGGCGAGCCCGGCGATGGCCAGCGGCCGCAGCCCGGGCGGGGCGGTGAGGTCGAGCGACGCCGAACCGGCCGACTCCCTCCAGCGGACGAGGGTGGGATCGGCGAGGGCGGCGTCGAGCAGCGCAGAAAGAGACATGGGATCGCCCTTGAGGATACGGCCGCTAACAGCTGTCCAAGGGCTGTCCACAGCCCGCACATGCCTCTGCCGACGACCCCTGATCAGGACCGCCGGCAGCTGCGACAATGCCGTGCCTGCTTACAGGCAGCCCGCCGGACGGCCGACGGCGCGCAGCCCGCTGAGGTCACCCGCGGAATAGAAGGTAGGGCTGGCGGCCGCCAACATCCCGTACATGACCTCACTGTTGTAAGCGGCGTGGTTGAGTCCCACGGAGTGGCCGAGCTCGTGCAGCAGCGTCGCGGCGCGGACGTTCGTCGTGCTGCGGTTGTAGACATCGGCGTCAATGACGGCGTAGCCCTTGACGATCTGGATGTTCGCCTGCGAGCTACCCGAGGCCCACCAGCCGCCCTCCCCGATCTGACCCGCGCCGCTGAGGTAGCTCGACGCAAACCCCAGCGGTGAGCCCGACTGGCGCGCAAAGGAGACGACGAGAGGGCTCGGCTGGGTCCAGACCTTCACCTGGGGCGAATAGGACGCGGCACCGTCGTAGACGAAGGTCATGCCCGTGGCACTCGCGAGCGTGTTGATCGCTGTGTTGACGGGGGTGAACGCTCCTGGCTCGATGCGCGAGTCCAGCCGCCAGTGGATGGCGGCGCACGGGTTCCAGCGCAGCCCGTGGCCGTCCGAGGCGCGGTTGATGCTGAAGTCGCTGCTCACCCCTGGTACCGGTGGGGCGCCGCACGCTACAGACACAGCCGCCAGCACGGCGGTCACCCCGAGGACGGCGCGCCGAGGTTGAAGGAAAAGGAGACGTTGCCTCACGCCCAAGACGTCGGTCTTAGAACGACGTGCCGACAGGGCCATTCGGGTCCTCCGGCTCGACGCGTCCATGGTCGCGTTACGGCCGCCTGCCGAAGGTCTCGCGGCCGAATTGTGGGCCCATCCCCTGATGCGAGCCTCGTCTCGCTGCGACGTGACCCGCCCGGTTGCGCCTGCCCGGTGGCAGGAGCTGACGCAGATACCCTGTGGATGTACTCTCCGTTCTTCCGGCAAGGAGCGACTGTGGCCGATCTGCTGGCCCGCGCTCCCGCGCGCCCGCTCGGGGATGCCTTCGACGAGCAGGGCCACGACCCTCTTGCCATCATCAGCACGGTCAAGCGCGTCCGACTCTGGGTCGAGCTGCTGCTGGTCGGCGTCGGCTACTACGTCTACAGCCTCATTGCGGACCGCGCACCGCGCACTGTCGACGCCGCGTTCGCCCGCACCCGCGAGCTCCGGCGGCTGGAGGCTGACCTGCACGTGGGCGTCGAGCACGCGCTCAACGCCTGGTGGGCGGGCGACCACCTGCGCATGGTGCTCGGCAACCTCTACTACGACGGCGCCCACTTCCTCGCGCCCGGTATCGTCCTCGTTTGGCTCGCCCTGTGGCATCGTGAGGCGTACCGCCCGCTGCGCAGCGTGCTGCTGGTGACGTCGCTGATCGGGCTGGCCGTGTTCTGGCTGTACCCCGTCGCTCCCCCGCGCCTGCTGCCAGGAGCCGGCTTTATTGACACCGTCGCGACCGTGAAGACCTTCGGCGGCGGCGGCTCGCACGGGCTGAGCTCGGCGGAGAACCCGTTCGCTGCCATGCCGTCGCTGCACGTCGCATGGGCCGCATGGGCCGCGTTGTGCGTCGCCCTGGTTGCTCGCCGCACGTGGGTTCGCATCGTGGTGTGGCTGCATCCCATCGGCACGGTGTTCATCATCATGGCCACCGGCAACCACCTGCTGGGCGACGCGGTGGGCGGGGCGGCAGCGCTGGGGCTCGGCGTCGGGCTGGTGGTCGTGCTGCGGCGCGGTCGCCACCATCCGGGGCTGCGCAGCGGCTGAGCGCGTTCGGCGGCCCGGGTCGCCCCGTCAGCCTCGAATGGCTAGAGCGACCAGCTCGGCGAACTGCTGGTGTCCGACCGGCGTCAGGTGCACGCCGTCAGGCAGGTACGGCAGCTGCCAGCCCAGCGCACCGACGTAGCGACGGCCCGCCTGCTGGGTCGCGGTATGCAGGGCCGCATCGGTTCGCTGCAGGTCCGGCGGCGACTTGGCCGGAGCGGGCGGCGGCCCGACGACGTCCACCTGCGGGACAGCCGACAGCCGAGCAAGCACGACGGAAGTAGCCTGCTGCACCGCTGCCGCCGAGGACCCGGTGTCGTTGAGCCCTACCTCGATGATCACCCGCTGCGCCCGGTAGGAGAGCACCTGTTGCACCCGGCTGGCGTATGGCTGGTCGCACAGCCCGCTGTTCGTCATCCCCGTGCCGGCAACGCCGTCGACGAACACCCGCCAGTGCTCGATGCGGCCCAGCTGGGTCGGCCACGCCTCTGTGGGGTTCGCCAGCTCGAAGCCGCTGGAGTAGCTGTCGCCCAGCACGGCCACGGTCGGGCGGCCGTTCGTCACGGGCTTGTCGGCACCGCGGCCGCTGGGCTTTTGCAGGTGGTGGCAGTACCGCAGGAAGCGGGCGCGGGGCGAGTCGTACTCGTGAATGCCGGCAGCGACGAGGAACAGCAGTACGACAGCCAGCGCAGTGACGAGGCGGCGGGTGGACACCGCGGGCTTCCCCCGGCCGCGCGGCGCCGGCCGGCTCAGTACGCCCCGTGGGAGCGCACCACGGGCCGCAAGATACGGCACAAGATGACGAGGTCGGCCACCCGCAGGCGTAGGGAGTAACGGCAGAGCCACGGCGTCACGCCGGCCAGCTCATGGTTCTCGTCCCTCGCGGCGCGCTCTGCGAGGGTGGCCGCCCGATCGATCACGCGGCGCCCAGGATTGGGAACGGGATCGACCAGCTTGAGGCGCCGCTCGGTCATCACTGCCTCCTGTGACTCGCTCACTTGGCCCCTCCTGCACCTCGAGCGCGCGAGTCAGCTGTGTAGGCGCCTCCCGCTGGCGCCATCATCGCAAATCACAGCAGTCGGGCGCCAGCCACGAGCACGGGCGTAGGCCGGTGTGCTGCGGAGACCGTGCTCGGCCGCTCAGACCTTCCAGGGCGCTTGGCCGGACTCCCACAGCTGCACGAGCAGGTCGCGGTCGCGCAGGGTGTCCATGCATTGCCAAAAGCCGGTGTGGCGGTAGGCCATCAGCTGCCCTTCAGCAGCGAGGCGTTCCAGCGGCCCCTTCTGGAAGTAGGTCATGTCGTCGTCGATGTAGTCGAGCACCTTGCGCTCGAGGACGAAGAAGCCGCCGTTGATCCAGCCTTCGCCTGCCTGCGGCTTCTCGCTGAAGGCACTGACCGTGTCGCCGTCGAGCTCCACGTGACCGAACCTCGCCGGCGGGCGCACCGCGGTGACGGTCGCAAGCTTGCCGTGCCGCTCGTGGAACTCGAGCAGCGTTCCGATGTCGATGTCGGACACGCCGTCGCCGAACGTCATGAAAAACCGGTCGTCGAGCAGGTGGGCAACGCGCCGAAGCCGGCCGCCGGTCTCGGTGTTCAGCCCGGTGTCGACCAGGTCGACGCACCAGTCGTCCTTCACTCCGGGGCCTTGGCGGGTCATCCCGCTCTTCGTGTGCACCGTCAGGTCACCGGCGAGCGCCGCGTAGTCGCTGAAGTAGCGCTTGATGAACTCGCCGCGATAGCCGAGCGCGACGACGAAGTCGCGGAACCCGTAGTGCGCGTATTGGCGCATGATGTGCCACAGAATGGGCTGCGGCCCGATCTCAACCATGGGCTTGGGCCGGACCTGCGTCTCCTCCGACAGCCGGGTGCCGAGCCCACCGGCGAGCAGGACCGTCTTCACGCCGACTCCGCGAAGAACGAGCGCACACCGCTGACGACGCGGTCGAGAGTGGCGGCGTCCATGTAGGAGTGCAGTGGCAGGGTGACGACCTGGTCGCTGACCCGTTCGGTAACCGACAGGTCGCCGCGGCGGTTGCCGGCGTAGTGCGTGAAGTCGTGGGCACCGAGGAAGTGGATGCCCGACGCCACCCCCTGCTCCTTCAGGAGCGCCATGAGGGCGTCGCGGGTGGTGGCGTCGGCGACGCGGATGACGTAGATGAACGGCGAGACCCCGGACCAGTCGGTCTGGAACAGCCGCACCCCGGCGACGTCGCGGAAGGCCGCGTCGTAGTAGCGGCAGTAGCCCTGCCGGTTGGCGATGAACTCGTCGATCAGATCGAGCTGCGAGAGCCCGATGGTCGCGGGCACCGACCCGAGGTGGCAGCGGTACCCCTGCCGGACGACGTCGTACTGCCAGGTCCTGGCGTTGCGGTAGCGGGCGTCGGTGTCGGAGTCGACCCCGATGAGGCGCAGTTCGTGCAGGACCTGCACATCGGCGGCATTGCCGGTGATGACGGCTCCACCTTCGAGGCTGGTCAGGATCTTCACGGGGCCGAAGCTGAAGCAGGTGAGGTCGCCGTCGGCGCCCACCTTCGTACCGTCCACGACGCTGCCGAACGCGTGAGCGGCGTCTTCGATGACCCGCAGCCCCCGCTCGCGCGCGAGGGCGCGGACGGCGGCGAGGTCGCGCGGCGGCAGCCCGGCGTAGTGCACGGCCATGATGGCGCGGGTCTTGTCGGTGATCAGGGCACGCACCGACTCGACGTCGACCCCGAGCGTGTCCTCCTCGACGTCGCAGAAGACCACCTCGGCACCTGTCATCCCGACCGCCTGATGGCCCGCGACGTAGGTGAACGACGGGCAGATGATCTCGTCGCCCGGGCCGAGGCCGGCAATCAGCGCGGCGAGGTGCAGCGCCTCGGTGCAGGAGTTGGTCGTCACCGCGTGCCGCATGCCCCGCGCCCCGATGAACTCCTCGATGCCCACCTCGAACTCGCGGGTGGCGCTGCCCATGCCCAGCCAGCCGGCCTCGAGGGCGGCGGCGGCGGCACCGCGCACCTCCGGGCCCAGGTAGGGCCGGAAGACCGGCACCGGGGCACCAGCCGGGAGAAAAGCATCGCGTTCGGTCATCGCGGCCGATGCGGGCACGGGTCGAGCGGACAGCGCCGTCACGTAGCGAGCTCCGGGGTGAACGTGACCGGCCCCTGCCGCTCGCCGCCCTGGTCGTACAGGGCGATGACCTCGGCGGGCACCGGCGAGAGGTCGTCGAGCCGGTGGAAGTCGAAAATTGTCGTTCCGGTCGAGCCGGAGTCGACGACCTTGGCGCCGGTCTTTTGGCGCAGGTCATCGATGTGCGCGGTACGGAAGTCGATGCTGACCCGCACCCGGCCCGAGGTGTTGGGGACAGTGGCGTGCAGCTGGGCCGCGGAGAAGCAGAGCATCGACCCTGGCTCCCCCACGACGCGGATCTCCTCGCCGAGCTCGATCGGGGCGCTGAGCCGCGGGTGGTTGCGCGGGTCGGTGCCGATGTGCTGGGCCGCGGTGGCCCGGCCCGTGGCGTTCCAGGCAAAGGCGTCGAAGGTGGCCGAGGAGTTCTCGGTCTCCTTCTCCCACCACCGCGGGTAGAAGGCGAGCGAGCACTCGGGCACGATCTCCGAGCAGGGCATCCACCAGTTGTTCTGCCCGGGCGGGCAGGAGTACCAGACGTCGCGGTGCGCCGAGTAGGCGTAGCCGACGCCCGTGGTGAGGTAGTTGGAGTGCGTCACGATGCGCAGCTTCGGCACGTCGAAGTACGTCTCCGACGGGTCGCAGTGGTACGCCGCCAGCATGTCGCGCAGCAGCTCCTTGGCCCGCGGGGAGTGGGTGAACCGCGGCTTCAGGGAGGCGACGACGGCGGCGAAGTCCTCGACGGCGAGTTGGTCCTGCGCGCGGGTGACATCGAGCGGGTCGAACGCCTCGGCCACCAGGTCCAGGGTGAAGTCGGAGAAGGCGCGCGACGCCGCGCTTGCGGGCAGTGCGAGCAGCGCGCCTGCATAGAGGTGGCGGCGACGCTCTTCGTCCGTGGCGGGCACCCGGTCCAGCACTAGCATGCGTTCTCCACCCTCGCTCGTGCGTCACCCGCCTAGCGGGTATCGGCAGAGGCAAGGCCATACTCAACGCGTGCAGGCAACGGGGATCCTACCCGCCGCCGGCTACGCGACCAGGCTGTCCGGGCTGCTGGACGGGTCCAAGGAGCTACTTCTGGTAGCCGGCCAGCCGGTGATCGAGCACTCCGCCGCGGCCATGCAGTCAGCCGGGGTCGGCGAGGTGCGGGTCGTCACCCGGCCTGCCAAGCAGGACCTCAGCACGTACGCGCGCTCGCGTGGCTGGCAGGTGCTGATCGGGCAGCCGTCGACCGCCGCAGCCTCCGTGCTCCTCGGCCTGGACGGCCTGCCGCAGGACGCCGCCGTGCTCGTCGCCTTCCCCGACACGGTGTTCGACGCCGCCGACCCCTTCACGCTCTTGTTGCAGCAACTGACCGGCGATGTCGATGCCGTGCTCGGCCTGTTCCACAGCCCGGTGCCCTCGGCCGGGGACGTCGTCGACGTGGACTGGGTTCCGGCGCCGGACTCGACAAGCCCTCCGTTCGGGACGGTCCGCCGGGTTGAGCCCAAGCCCGCGCACCCGACGACGGACCTGATCTGGAGCCTGCTTGCCGCTAGCCGCCGCGCCTTGGACGGGCTCGAGCACGTGTCGGAGATCGGCCACCTGCTCGACCAGTTGGCGCAGGCCGGGCGGGTGCGGGGGGTGCTGCTGCCCGGGCGGCTGCTCGACATCGGTACGCCGGCAGGGCTGGCCGAAGCGCGGGCGTGGTTGCCCAGGTAGCAGACAACTAGCGCTCGCGATACCCGAAGGGTGCTTCTCCGCGTGAGAAGATATTGAAAGCGCCGCTGGCCGAGCGCCTGCTGGACGTTTTGGCCGAAGAGTGCGGCCCGTTGATGAACGGAGTTGCGGCGCCGTGTGCGACCTGAGTCACCTGGTCGGGGTAGCGCAATAGCTCGAACCAGCCGGTTACCGGACTGTCAACCGCAGGAAGCCCGGGACGCGGGTACAGCGCGGCCGCTTGCGAAGGAGCGTCGATGCCAGGGGCCGCCCCATCACCCCTGCTGCCGGCTGGACTCGTCGCGGTCCCACACGGCCGCTGCGCCCGACCGCTGCCTTCGGGTCGCCCGGAACTTGCTGACCGCGTTGATGGCGACATAGCTCGCGAGTGCCGGCCAATTTCGCGGGCTGCGACGAGCGATCTTCAGCAGCGCGCTGGAGGCGGAGTCGACCGGCGCCTCGCCCCCGAAGCCTTCACGCTCGAGTTCCGCGTTTCCGTAGTAGACCCGGGTGCGGACCTTGATCAGGTCCCCCGCAGTCCGCGGCACGTGCACCCTGTAGTGCCCGCTCTCCACAATTCTTCTCTCCTGCGGCGTGAACAGGCGCTGCACGAACAGGTCGTCGGCGGTCAGCGCCGGAAACTGCTTAAAGCGCCCGCGGCCGGACGCGGACAGGGCGTAGACGCCGTTCCCGATCAGCCCGTGAGTGAGGTACGGCGTCTGCTGCCACACCCGGTAGAACGCCCGGACGACCCACGGCCTGCCGGCCAGGGCGAAGCGCACAGGCGGAGACGCGACCATCGCGTCGTCGCCGTCCAAGGCGTGCGCCACAGCCAGCAGGGTGGCGGCGTCGAGTTCGACATCAGCGTCGAGGTACACCCTGGGGAAGATCGTCAGGGCGCTGTCTCCCGCGTTAAGTGCCGCGACCTTGCTCGCCGCAGCAAGCTCCAGCACCTGAGCGCTGCCTCCCCCGGTACCACACAGGCGAAAGCCCTTACTGCCCAGCACCTGCCGCGCCCGCTCTGCCGTGCCGTCGGAACACCCGTTGCACACCACGGCGATCTCGATGTCCGACGGGTCAAGCCCGTCGAGCGCCGACGTCAGGCATCGGCCGATCACTCGCTCCTCGTTGTGCGCCGGAACAAGGAGCGACAGGACGGGCTTCATGGCTCGATCCAACCTCGGAGGTCGTTACATTGAGTGATCCACGGATGGAGTGTGACCGCGACATGAGTCGATACAACAGCACTGGGTACGCGCTGGGCACAGCGCCACCGCGCGCGCGCACCGAGGTCAGAGTCAGCGCACGCTCGACGGTCGGCGGCACCGCGTTCGACTGCCTGACCGAAGAGCTCGTCGTTGACACCATCGTAAGGACGAGCCTCGCCGGGTCCGGCGGTCTGGTCGTGACTCCCAACATCGACATCCTCCGCGTTGTCGAGCGCGACGCCGAGGCTCGCGAACTTGTTCGCGGAGCCGACATCGTGGTGGCAGACGGAATGCCCATCGTCTGGGCGAGCCGCATTGCCGGTGGCGACCTGCCGGCTCGGGTCGCCGGCTCTGACCTGCTGCGCTCGGTGAGCCTGGGCGCAGCCGAGCACAGCCTGTCGGTGTTCCTCCTCGGTGGCGAGGAGGGCGTTGCAGAACGGGCACGCGAGCAGCTGCACCGCCTGCACCCGGACATGCGCACGGCGGGGGCGCATTGCCCACCGCACGGTTTCGAGAACGATCCGTTGCAACTGCTGCTGGTTGAGCGCATCCTGCGGGCGACCCGGCCGGACATCGTCTTCATCGGTCTGGGATTTCCGAAGCAGGAGCGGCTGGCAGCACATCTCATGGGGCAGTTTCCTGACACGTGGTTCCTGGGCGTCGGCGGCAGTTTCGCCATGCTCGCCGGCGACGTCACTCGGGCCCCGAGCGGCGTCCAGGCACTCGGGCTGGAGTGGGTGTACCGGCTCGCCCAGGAGCCGGGCCGGCTGTTCAAGCGCTACATCGTTCAGGATCTTCCGTACGCCGTGCGGCTGATGGCCCGTGCAGTCGGACAGCGGGTCCGCAGATCCAGACGCGGACCGACGATCAGTCGCGAAAACGAAGATCTGCGGTCAACTTCCCCGAGTCGAGCAGCTGATCCAACCATTTCAGCCGAATGTAGGTGAGGTTGAGCCCGCCTCGTTCGAGACCGAAGGCGGTGAAGCGTTCAGCTAGCTCTTGGGTCCCCGAGCGCAGCGTCCACTGCGGGGTGAATGTTGGCACTTCCCTGGCGATCCGCGAGAAGTCGACCCGATAGGAACGCGGGTCTGCCCCCTGCTCACCGGTGATGTCGACCACGCAGTCAGGCACGACGTCGGCGACAGTCTCGGCGATCTCCGAGACGCGGTAGTTGTCCGCGTCTCGCCCGATGTTGTACGCCCGGCCGGAGACGACCTCCGCCGGCGCCTCCAGCAGCGCGAGGAAGGCGGCTGCGATGTCGCGGGCGTGCGCGAGTGGGCGCCACGGCGTGCCGTCGCTCAGCACCCGCACCGATCCGGTAAGCAGTGCGCTCGCAACAAGGTTGTTCAAGACGATGTCCAGGCGCTGCCGCGGCGAGTAACCGTATGCCGTCGCGTTCCTCAGGTAGACCGGGGTGAAGGCCTGCGTCTGCAGGGCGTCAAGCCCCTCCTCGACACGGACCTTGCTGACGGCATAGGGCGTGACCGGCGCCAGCGGAGCGTCCTCATCGAGCAGCAGATCGCCCTCGGCGGCGCCGTAGACGCTGCACGTCGACGAGTAGAGAAAGCGCTTCACGCCGGCGTCACGCGCGAGCGTCGCCAAGCGCATCGATGCGTGCTGGTTGATGTCGTACGTGATCTCGGGGGCGAGGTTGCCCAGCGGGTCGTTCGACAAGGCCGCGAGGTGCGCGACTGCGTCGATGCCGGCCACGTGCTGGGCGGAAACGTCGCGCAGATCGACTCGATGGGTCACGCTCGGCCGCTCCGGCAGAGGCCCCAGGTCGCAGCCGACGAACAGGCCGCTGTCGAGGCCGACGACCTCGTGCCCCGCAGCGGCGAGGACGTCGCTGACGATCACGCCGAGATACCCCTCGGAGCCCGTGACGAGCACCCTCATGCGAGGACCATCGGCTCGGGGACGGGGACGATGAAGCGTCCTCCGGCGTCCCGGTAGTCCTGCTGCTGCCGCACGATCTCGTCGGCGAAGTTCCACGCCAGCAGCAGGACGTCGTCGGGCGAGCGCTCCATCAGCGCCTCGACGGAGAGGATCGGCACCCGTGCTCCCGGAAGCCACTTACCCTGCTTGTTGGTGTTGCGGTCGACGACGAACTCGATCATGCGGCTGTCGATGCCGGTGGAGTTCAGCAGCGTGGCCCCCTTGGCGGCGGCTCCGTAGGCCGCGATGCTTCGTCCCGCCGCCTTGAGCTCCTTCAGCAGTGCGGTCAACCGTTGCTGCACCCCGGCCACCGACGAGCCGAAGTCAGCGTAGTAGGCCGGCTCCTGCACCCCGAGGGTGTGCTCGCGGTCCAGGTGGAGCCCTACCGAATCCTCGACCTGGGCACCGGCCGACGTCGGCGACATCCACCAGCGGAGCGTTCCACCGTGCAGCTTCGGGAACTCCTGCACCCGGAACATCGTCAGCCCGTGTCGCCGCATCAGCGCGTCGACAGCGGTGCAGGAGAAGTAGCAGTAGTGCTCGTGGTAAATCGTGTCGAACTCGCGGTGGCTGATCAGCTCGATCACCGACGGATTCTCCACGGTGATGACGCCGCGGGGCGCAACGAGCCGAGCGAGCCCCGCCACGAAGTCGTTCAGCTCCGGCACGTGGGCCATCACGTTGTTCGCAATGATGACGTCGGCGGGTCCCTCCGTTCGGACGATGTCCTCGGCCAGCTCCTGGCCGAAGAACGCCTGCCGCGTGGGTAGGCCCTTGTCCCGTGCGGCCGCCGCCGGGCCGGCAGTCGGCTCGACCCCGAGCACCCGGACGTCGCGCTCGGCCGCGCTCTGCAGCAGGTACCCGTCGTTGCTGGCAACCTCGACGACGAAGCTGTCCAGCCCAAACCGGCGCTCCTCGACGAGAGCCTCGACGTGCCGCTTCGAGTGCTGAACCAGCGCGTCCGAGAACGAGGAGTAATAAGGATAGTCCTCGTCGAACAATGCGCCGGCCGGTAGTGCCCAAGCCAGCTGGACGAGCGAGCAGGACGGGCAGTGCGCCACGGCCAGCGGATAGTCCTCCTCGACGTCGTCCCTGGATGCCAGCAATCGGTTGGCCACGGGGGTGCGCCCAAGGTCGAGGAACGGCGCGGGCAGCGGCGTTGCACAGGAGCGACAGCTGGTGACAATGTCTCCGCTACCGGCGTTGATGGCACGTCCCCTCGCGTTGTCCGGCCGGAGCACCAGATGCACCGTGCCGCAGGCCCTAGGTGACTGTCGGCACCGACTGGCAGCCCATGACCGGCCCACCACTTCGCCTGCGGGTCAACAGTATCGCCCGTGCTACGGCGGTGATCGCGTTTGTCTCCCACGCCCGCGACCCCCTGGTCCTCGGCCCCTTGGCCGCTCCGTGCGGATCCGCGCTCGTGAGGTGACCCGACCCCGAAGTGCGCCGCGACCGACCCGCCGCGCCCTGCCCGACATGGTCTACTAGGGATTCGAGCCCGGCCGGCGTCGAGGGGGCAGTGTTGGGATCGGATGAGAACCAGTGGACGGGCTGGCAACCATCCCCGCACTTTCGTGACTACCTGGCAGAGATTCAGGAACTCGAGACATCAGGTTTGGCGCGAGGCCGACTCGTGGCCAGCCTGCGCCGATTGGTGCCGCACAGCCTCCGCGAGCAAATCAAGTTGGCGCTGACTGATCTGCAGTCCCCACGCGCTCGCGCGACGCTGGCACGGTTGAGCAAGTCGGGTAAGGCCATCTACCTCAACCTCGGGTGCGGCGATCAGCCGGTCGAGGGGTGGGTCAACATCGACCTGCTCGGCATGGGCGCCGACGTTGCCTGAAACCTCAAGCGCGGCATTCCTATGGACTCGGCGTCCGTCGACGGCATTTTTGTCGAGCATGTCCTCGAGCACATTAGTCTTGACGACATATTTGCCCTGCTTGACGAGTGCCGGCGGGTACTCCGACCAGGCGGCGTTATGCGGGTCAGCGTCCCCGACTTCAAGAAGTACGCCGAGAGCTACCTGGGCGATCCGTTGTTCCTCGAGGAGCTGCGACCAGGCTGGCCTACGAGATTGTTGGCCGTCGACGAGGTGATTCACCGACACGGCCACCGCTCCGTATGGGACGGCCCGACGATGGTCAGCGCACTTGCGGCAGCCGGCTTCCAGGACGCGCAGGAGTCGAAGTATCAACAGTCGAAGTTGCCGATTGTCCCGGACGCCGCGCTACGCGCCTCGGAGAGTTGTTATGTAGAGGCGCGGGGCTGATCAAGGTGACGATCTGCCTGGACCGCCCGGACGCTGTTTACGTGGACGAGAACCTCAAGCGGGTAGCCGGTTGCGGTAGCGCAACGCCGGCGGCCTCGCGGGTGGCCACAGGAGTACGCGCAGAGCGGCGCCGTCGCGCCGCGACCCGCCCGCAACCCGAAGGGCTGCGCCAAGCACCACCGCAAGGTAGAACAACACGGTCGCCGGGCGAGAGTGACGCTTGCGGTAGAGCCGCACGCGGTTGTACGTCAAGATCGAACGCAGGTAGGGCGAGGTCGTCGACTCGCCTCCCAGGTGGATGACACTGACGTCCGCGAGGTATTTCACCGTGAAGCCGAGCTCGGCTGCGCGCAGGCAGTAGTCGGTCTCCTCGGAGTAGAGGAAGAAACTCTCGTCCCACGGCCCGACTGCAGCCCGGCATGCAGGCGTGATCAGGAATGCAGCTCCGGTGGCCCACTCGACCACGCTCGACCGCGCGTACTCGGCGGTGGAGCGGACGTTCTCGCCGAGCAGGCGGTACGTGCCTGCCCGTGGACCGCCCAGCAGCCCCTCGCCGACGGCGCGAAGCACGGTCGGGCGGCGGTACAGAGAGTAGACGAGCTGCCCTCTCTCATCGAGCATGCGCGGCGCGAGGATGCCGCTCCCTGACTTGATTCGCTGCAGCATCGCCGCGACCGACCCGGCCAGCAGGCGAATATCGGGGTTGAGGATCAGCGCGTACGCCTGCGCATCGACGCCAGACAGGGCTGCATTGATGCCTGCGGCATACCCCCGGTTCTGCTCGAGTCGGCAGATCTCGGCCTGCGGATAGGCCCGCTCGACCAAGCCGACCGAGTCGTCGTGACTGGCGTTGTCGGCGATGTGCAGGGTCCAGTCCTCGACACCTGCCATACCGGCAACGAGGCTGTCGAGAAGTCCTGGGAGCACAGCGGCGCTGTTGTATGTCACGACCACGACGTGGACGGCAGCAGTCATGCGGAGCCGATCACATGAGACCCAGCAGGACGGCGAATTCTTGGGCGCGCTTCCTCCAGCTGTGCTGTGCGGCCGCGTCCTGACGCTGGCGGACACGCTCCGGGTCGTGGGCGTGCTCGAAGGAAGCCTCGACCGCATCCGCGAACCCCGACGGCTCATCGACCAGCGTGACCTCCTCCAGGTTCAACCACCGGGTCGACGGCAGGTCCGTCGCGACGACTGGCAGGCCGGCGGACAGGTACTCGAGCGTCTTCAGCGGGAAGCTGGCCCGGTTGAAGGCAGAGTCCTGGTACGGCACGATCCCGACCTCGATGGCTCCCAGGTAGGCGGGCAGCTCAGTGAAGTCCTTGGGCCCTACCCACTGGACGTTCGACAGTGCCAGCAAGCGGTCGACGCGGTCGCGGCAGTAATTGAGGTCTCGAGGCCCCACGATCAGAAGCGACAGCCCGCGGGCAGCGACCTCCTCCAGGATTGCGAGGTTCAGCCGGTCGTTGAGCCGCCCCACCATCCCGACGACGGGCGTGGGCAGGGACACGTCCGTTGGGGTGCCGACAGCACCGGTTTCGGCGAACGACTCCACGTCGCATCCGTACGGGATGAACTCGGGGTTCAAGCCACGAGCCTTCCACGCCGTCTGAACCACGGGGCTTGACGTGATCAGCATGTCGGCGGCCGCGGCGATTCTCGGCTCCCGCTTGTTGATCAGCCGCCTCGAGATGCCCATGAGCTCGGCACCGGCGGCGAAGTCGTCCTGAGCCCAGTACACGGACAGCTGTTCGAGGCACGAGCCGAAGACCGGCAGGACCGGGGACGTGCTGATCAGGGCCGCGACCGGCACCCCGATCGAGCGGGCAGTCCGGGCACACACCCGACGGGTGAGCGCAGCGGTCACGGAGGCCAGCCCACTGCGAAGCATCCCCGGCTGCACGATCGGAGTCACCCGCGCGAGCTGAGGGCTGAGATAGGTGAGGCCAGGGGACGCGGCCGACGCTTGGAGCTCTGGGCGGCGGAGCGGGGTCAGCCTGGAGATCGGCGGGTCGACGTACAGCACCGGCACGTACTCGGAGAGCGTCTCTGCCAAATGCCGGTCGGCCACCTTGGGTTCGTCGTAGGAATTAGCCGCGAGCAGGACGACGAGGCGTTCCCAGCGTTCAGCAGCCAGGGCCCTGCCTCCTCCTGCAGCCTCGGGCGCCTAGCGCGATGAGCGCGGTCACGCCAACTCCCTCTCCCACTGCCCGCAACCGGCAACACGGACGCGGCGTCCCTGCGCACCCTCGCCTTCCAGCCTATCGACCCTACTCGGCGCCGACCGGCGTCGACCGGCGTCGAGGAAGGCGACACCCCGCCTGAGCATGAGAACAGCTCCGCCGCACGCGGCTGCTGGGCTGTCGTCAGGCCGCTCCCACGGGATGCTCCTGCCTGATGCGGGACACGAACTCGACAGCCCGCTCGCGCCATGAGTACTGCTCGGCAACCAGTCGTCTCGAGCGCACCGCACCGGCGTCACGGTTCTCGCGCAGCGCCTCGACCACGCCGCGGACGAAGTCGTCCGGCCCGGAGCACACCCGAACGACACTGCTGAGCGACTGCGCGGCGGGAAGGTCCGTCACGACGGCCGGAAGGCCCGCAGCCAGGTACTCGAGCGTCTTGAGCGGGAAGCTGGCGCGGTTGAAGTCGGTCTGCGAGTAGGGCGTGATGCCGACGTCCATGACCGACAGGTACGACGGCAGCTCTTCGAACTTGCGCGCGCCGACCCACTGCACGTTCGGGCGAGCCAGCAGGCGCTCGAAGACCCGCGCCTCGACGGTGCGCTGGCGCGGCCCGACCAGCAGCAACGACACGCCCGTTGCCGCCACCGCCTCGAGCAAGCCGATGTCGATGCGGTCCGACAGGTGGCCACTGAACCCCACGATCGGCCGAGGCAGAGACACGTCAGGAGGGGGTGCCGCGCCGTCGACTCGTCGGAACGCCGCAGCATCGCAACCGTTGGGCAGCAGGAACGGGTCAGCGCCCTGACCCCGCCACAGGTCCACGAGCGGCGAGGAGACGGCGAATACGACGTCGGCTTCACGCACGGCCTGTCGCTCGAGCGAGCGCAGCCGGGCCCGTGGCAGGCCCATCAACTCGGCGCCCGCAACGAAGTCGTCCGTCCCGTACAGCACCCGCAGCCGCTCGCTGCAGGCGCCGAACACGCGAAACCCGATCTGGCACGCGACGAGGGCGTCGACGGACCCGTTCAGCTCGGCGATCGCCCAGGCGAGCTGGCGGCGCAGCATGCGGGCGGTCTCGTAGTTGATCAGCGGCCGGGTCATTGCCGGTGGCGCCAGAGGCGTGAACCGGGCTAGACCGGGACGGATCAGCTGCAGCCGATCCGCCCTGCTAGTGGCAAGACCCCGTGGTGACCGGCCGACGGAGACGGGAGGGTCGACGTACAGCACAGACGCGAGATCGGCGACGTTGTCAGCCAGGTGGCGCTCGGATGGCCACGTCTGGTCCCAGCTGGTGCCGGCGGAGAAGACGATGGTGTTCTTCCACTCGTCCCTGTGCCCGCTGCGGCCCGTGAGCGGCGAAGGCCCGTGCTCCGCGCGCCCCCGCGGGTCAGACATTCATGTCCACGCTGAGACGCCGGTTGAGGACGAACACGACGCCGTAGGTCGCCACGACCAGCACCGTCCCCGCCAGCAGTTCGGCGACCGCGCTGGGGAGGGCCGCTACCAGCAAGCCGGAGGCGGCGGCAAGGACTACCGCGAGCCCGGCGCCCGGCAAGAACGCCTTGACCCAGGCAAACAACGGGATGCCGACCGATCGGATCGACAACAGGAACATCGGCAGGATCACGCCACCGGCGACGACCAGGTGACCGATGGCAACACCGCGAATGCCGTCGATCTCGGCGCCGGCAGCGAGCACCGGAATGAGCAGCACGACCCAGAGGACGCGAATGGCTACGAGTCCCCGAACCCATGACAGGGCTACCAGGAAGTCAGCGGCCAGTTCCATGATGACCCGCAGCAGGGCAAGCAGGGCTAACCAGCGCAAGGCGGGCGCAGCGTCGACCCACTTGTGTCCATAGACGATGCTGATGCCGGGAACGGCGAAAGCCGCCATGACCACGCACACCGGCATCACCGCAAGGCCGAGGCCGCTGACCGACCTCAGCAGGAGCTTCTTGACGAGCGCCGCGTCTTTCGACACCTGCGCAAACCCAGGAATGCTCACCTGCCGGACGGCGCTCGAGAAGATGGCGATCGGCAGGCTCGAAAGATTGAACGCCAGCTGGTACAGACCCAGTTGTTCGACGCCGAGGGTCCGACCCACCACGACGTAGTCGACGTTCAGCACAACGACGCTGAGCAAGCCCGCCCCCACAATGCCGGGGCCTTCGTGCAGCAGCATCCGGGCGGCGGAGAGGTCCCATCCTGGCACGTGCACGCGCGGCGACAGCAGCAGGATCAACAAACCGTTGGTGAACGCTCCGACCACCCAGCCCCACGCGAGGCTCACGGCACCGAAGCCGAGCGCTGCGAGAAGCACCGAGACCAGCGGCGTGACGGTGAAGCCGACCAGATCGGCAATGGCCCGCTTGTGAGACAGGAAGGACCGGGTCAGCAGTGCCGCGGGTACCGAGAATGTTCCGTCGACGACCAGGGCGAGACACAGGACGCGGATGAGTGACGCAGCAGCGGGGTCACCCAGGGCGGTCGCAAGAGGGTTGGCGACAAGAGCGACGGCGACATACAGCGAGACGCTCGATATCAGCACGACGGACACGGCGGTTGGTGCGAGCTTATTGATGTCGCCTGTCTTGCGCATGAGCAGATAGGCGATACCACCGTCATTGACGGTCAGCAGGATCTGCAGAACGAACAGGGCGATGGCAAAGTGGCCGTACTGCGTCGGCATGAGCAATCGGGCGAGAACGACCCCCGCTACGACGCTGCTTACCCGGCCGTAGATGCTGCCAAGAAAGCTCCATCGCAGGTTGCGCGAGACCTCGCCCGCCTGCGGCGGTTCACCTGAGTCGGTGGCTGACGACCCGGAGCTGCCGGGCGGCGCCTCACCTCCGGGCGCCGTCACATAGCCCTCCCGGCCAGGCGCGGCGACCGACAGTAGCCGGCCTCGTGCCTCGAGCGTCCACCTGTCGACAGTATCCGCAGCACCTGTGGATGCGGCAGGCATCCGGCGTCGCTCGGCCTATGTCGTTGCGTCCAAGCGCCTGCCGGCCGTCCCGTGCGGAGTACCGCTGCGGTGACAGTTCACCCGTGTGGGCCCTTTTGAGGCGACTCCCAGGAGGATGTGCGGTAGTAGAGTCAGAGGCCATTCCAGGTGGTGGCGTTACCGACCAGTAAGACACCTACAGCGATCTAGGGTTTGATGACGCAGCAAAGCGCGTGGACAAAGGACGCCCGGCCCCGGGCCGACGCGGGGCAACCGTCAAGAGCAGGTGCGTCGAGTCAGAGCGTCACCCCTCGGGTGCCTGCGCGCGTGGCTCAGCCAGGTGCTCAGCACCACCCTGGTCGCTTCATCGTCACTGCGGCCGGAGTCGTCCTCTCTCTGCTGTTCGCCTTCTTTGCGGCCGCGGGCGCTCGGAGCTCATACCAGGTGTCGGAAGACGTCGTCTTCCTGGTCTCTCCAACCACGCAGTACCCGGGCAGCGCTGGTCGTGTCGACAATCCCTATCTCGGCTTCGGTGACCTCAAGGTGTTGGCGAAAGCCGTGTCGAGCTACGTGAGCGCCGACACCACCAAGGCAGCGGTTCAGGCCCAAGGCGGGTCGACGACCTACACCTTTGGACTCAGCGGCGACTTGACCTCGCCGATCGCGACCCTCACGGCGACCGCCCCCTCCTCGCAGGAGGCCCTGAAATCCTACAACGTCGTTCTCAGTCAAGTGCAGCAAGCCACGCGGCGGCTGCAGGAGGAGGCGAGGGCCCCCGCCAGCACGCTGATCACAGCGCTTCCGGTCGGTCAACCGACAGCCAGCACCTCGTTGGCCACACCGAAGGTCAAGACCGGCCTGTTCGCCGTCGTCGCAGGCCTGCTGCTTACGGCGCTCGTCCTGTTCGTGATGAAGCAATGGCAGGCTGCTCGGGGTCGGAACTCCGCGACGAGCGTTCGCAGGCCGGGCCCGCCGGCATCTCCGACCGGGCCGGGGCGCCCGCTCGACCAGGACTTCTCTCCCTTGTCTTCCTCCGGCGTTCAGGCTCGCGAAGACCCCCATGACGCTGCTGTCCCCGCCGAGAGGTAGCGCGGCCAACGCCGGGGGCGACACCAGGCACGACCGCACCTGGCTGTTGCTCGTCGCCTTCTTGGTCTGCCAGCTGTTCATCCCATCGACGTTCGTCGTCGTGGGCCTGGGGTCCTTCGGCACACCCGCGAACCTCGTCGGTCTCGTCTGCTTAGCGGTATGGCTCCGGTCCCTGTTGAAGGGGCAGATCAGCCTCCCGCCGGTACTCCCGCGGGTGTTCATCGGCTTGTTCCTCATCACCTCGTTGGTCAGTTCTGCGGCGAGCTCTCAGCGGGCTGTGGACGCCCTCGAGAGCCGCGCCATCCTTCGGTGGTTCATCATCTCGGCCGCACTGAGCGGTGTCGCGCTCCTGACATCCGAGCGCATCCGGACCCGACGCGACCTGAACCGGCTCATCACCTTCCTCATCTGGTGCGCCGCGTTCGTGAGCGCCGTCGCAGCCATCCAGTTCCTGTACGGCCTCGACCTTGCACCGCTGTTTCGTGGCATCCCCGTGCTGCGCGAGAACGCGATCTATGACTCGTACATCGAGCGCGCAAACTTCCGGCGGGTCGAGGCCACTGCCGACCATCCGATCGAGCTCGGCTTCTTCCTTGCCCTGGTCCTACCCCTGGCTATCCACCGCGCCGTGGCGGGCTCGAGAAACCGGCTCGTGGCCCTCCTCCACGTGGCGCTCATCCTGCTCGCCATGTCGGTGACGCTGTCTCGCTCAGCGCTGGTCGAGGCCGCCGTGTCGGTTCTTGCGATCCTGCCGGCGCTGTCGCGAAAGGCCCGACGTGCCGTCCTGCTCGGGTGCCTTTCGGCGGTAGTGCTGTTTCGCCTCGCTCAACCCAAGGTGGCGTCCGTCCTCGTCAGCCTGTTCACGGGTGCGAGCAAGGACACCAGCGTGACGCACCGCACTTCGGACTACGAGAAGGTAGCGACGTACTTCAAGGACTACCCGTGGTTCGGGCGGGGCCCGGGTACCTTTCTGCCCGAGCGCTACATCACCCTTGACAACCAGTACCTGCTGTCCTTGCTGGAAGTAGGCCTGGTCGGTCTTGTGGTGATGTGCCTGCTATTCGCCTTCGGCCTGCGCAACAGCCTGAAGGCGGCTGCGTTGTTCACGATGCCCGCACTGCGACTCGAGGCGCGCTGCCTCGCGACCTGCTTCATCGTGTCGGCCTTCGGCTTTGCTTTCTTCGATGCGATGTCCTTCCCGTTGGGGCGGGGAGTGCTCTTTTTTCTCCTCGGCATTTCGGGGGTCGAGCGCCGGCTGGCCGAGGTGCAGCACGCGGTGTGGACGCCGTTGCCCGCCGGGCAGGCATCGCCATCCCCCGCTACGCCGGCTCGCCGAGTGTCCGCGGTTCGATAACGCCGTGCCCGCTAAGCCGAGGAACGGTTACACTGCGTGAGGGGCTCGCGTCCGCAGACGGCCGGCGACAACAGAGGGGAACGCCATGACTGCACAGCTGGATCCAGCAGGCGAGAAAACTCTTGAGACGCTCACCGCCGGCGTCCCCGTCCTCAAGGAGCAGTACCTGGCCGCCAAGCCGTGGCCGCACCTGGTACTCCAGAATGTCTTTCCCGATGCTTTGCTCGACGCGGCGGCCGCCGAATGCGCCGGTCTCGATTCCTCGAAACTCGTGGTCAGCCACGAGGATCGTCAGGTCAAGGAAGAGACGCCAGACGGATTCGGCCCGGCCTGTACCCGGCTGCTGGAACTGCTCGACGGTGACGTCTTCCATCAGTTCCTGACCGACGTCACGGGCGTACCACATCTACTGCCAGACCCCACTCACAAGCTGGCGGGGGTGCACCGGACTCCGGTCGGTGGCTTCACGAAGATTCACCGGGACTTCCGGCTCCACCCCGTCAACGGTCTGTATCACCGGGTCAACGTACTAGTCTATCTCAACCGGGACTGGCGGCCTGAGTATGGCGGCGACCTCGAGATGTGGCCCGCCGATATGAGCGCGATCGGGAACACAGTGCGGCCCACGTTCAACACGCTGGTCCTGTGGGAGACACACGACCTCACGCTTCACGGTCTTCCGGACCCGGTGAATTGCCCCGCCGACCGAAGGCGGCTCTCTGTCGCGGCCTATTACTACACGGCGGAGCAGCCGGCCTACCAGGAAGAGCGCCGCCGCATCGGCTACTGGGAGGCGCGTCCCGGAGAGGACCGGTCCATCGCCAGGCTGACCTGGCAGGACCAGTTCCGGCGGATCGCTCCGCGGTCGTTGCGCGTTGTAGGACGTAAGGCGCGCGCCCGGATCAAGAACGCCCGTGCGGGTCACGGTGGCGGCGAGCCGATGGGGAAGGACGCACAAGGCGCCTGCCGCAGCGTGTGTCTTACCGGTAGGCAGCTGTCCTCCCTGCTTTCACCGTCCGTGCGCTCATGCCATCAGCACCAACGAGCTCGAGAGGGTTCACGACAACGTGCCTGACACCGTCAGCATCCCGGCGCACAGCCAGGCCGAGCCGCGCGTGCCCGCGGACGATCCGAAATCGGGCCGTCCAGAGCGAAAGCGGGAGCTCGGCCGGTCACGGCGGCTGCTCCTGATGGCCGCCGTCACGATCGCTGGCGTTGGCGTTGGCACCGTCGCCCTCGAAGGCCAGGGGCGCGAGAAGCCGGCCCCGGCCCGGACCGCCGCTGTGCCGGCCGGCGACGCCGTGCAGGAACGCGCGCTCACGGGGTTGAACTCGTTCGTGAACTGGCTCGACAAGAACAAGGTAAAGGGCTACATCGGCGAGGTCGGATGGCCCAAGGAGCGAGACTCCGCGGAGTGGAACGCTCTTGCGGAACAGTGGTACAAGCAGGCCGACCAGGCGCACCTGTGGGTGACGCAGTGGACGGTCAGCCGCTTCTGGGGGACGACGTACCAGCTCACCCCCTACCAGCCGGTCAGCCCGCAGTGGGGCGGCAACGTAGCGCAGGCCATGCCGTCCAGTGCCGTGCTCGAGCGCCACCCGAGCACCGGCGACTACATGCGAGGCGTCGACGTCAGCGGCGGCGACATCTTCGGGCAGAGTTTCGGGACCAAGTCCGACCAGACGTGCAACCTGCGTCCAGGGCGCTATGCCTACGACTGGCTGTACGACGACGCATCGACCTACAAGTACCTGGCCTCTCGCGGGGTGAAGCTCGTACGGATCGGCGTGCGGTGGGAGAGGCTGCAGCCCGCGCTGTCCGGCGCCTTCGACCCCGTCGAACTCAAGCGGCTGAATGACAGCGTGAATGCCGCGCGGGCCGCCGGCCTGAACGTCGTCGTCGACCTGCACAACTACGGTGCGTACTGGTCGTGCGCCTCACCGACCGCTCCGACCGAGCGGAACTCGATCGGCACCGACGCGGTGCCACACACCGCTTTTGCCGACGTCTGGCGCAAGCTGAGCTCGAATTTCAAAAGTGACGTCGGCGTCTCCTACGGGCTGATGAACGAGCCGGTCGACATGGCGCCCGAAGGCGGCCGCACGCCCGCGCAGGTATGGGAGAAGGCGTCGCAGACCGCCCTGGACGCCATTCGGAGCAACGGCGACAACAAGTTGGTGACCGTCGGCGGCTACCAGTGGTCGGGTGCCGCGACCTGGGCTGAGAACCATGCACGCTCGTGGATCGCAGACCCGGCCAACAACTTCCGCTACGAGGCACACCAGTATTTCGACGGCACGACGAGCGGAGAGTACGTCGACTCCTACCAGGACGAGCTGGCCAGCGCGAAGGCAGGCAAGTAGCCCCGGCGCCCGGGTCGTCGCTCAGGCGCCGCCGCTGGTCCTACTCGCCGTTCAGCTGCCATCGTCGCTGCCACAACTCGTACCTGCCGCGGCGCAATGCGGCCTCCGCGGGCGCCCGCCGGACCAGCTCCGCATAGCTCTTGCTGCGCCGCCGCAGTTCGAGGGCGCGGTGCTCGCGCAAGGTGTCCGCCCGCGGGTAGATGCGGTAGGCAAAGGCTTCGAGCTCCTCGGCAGGCAGGCCGACGGTCCGCTTGTCGTACGCGCGGCACAGCCGCCACAGCGCCTCACGGGCCAGGGTCTTGGCGGCAGCCTGCTGCAGCCGCTCCGCGTCCGCAAGAAGTGCCGCGTCCTTATCCACGAGGCTGGAGAAGGCGTCCCACCGGCCTTGCAAGTCGCCGAGGTACCCCTCGTAGTAGTCACTCGACATGTTCGAGCCGTGAACCCGGTAGAAAGCCTGGTCCGAGCCACGCAGGTAGCCGACGTCTGCCCTCGCCGCGAGTCGGAGGAAGTACTCAAGGTCGGACGTGTGCGGCAGGCGGGAATCGTAGCCGCCCATCTCGTGCACCAGGCTCGTCCGCGCCGTCGCCTCCGGCTGCGAGAGCACGCTATGGGCCTCGCGGCAGCGCCGCGCGAGCCACGCCTGGCCGGCCCGCACCGACCATCCGCTGGACCGGCTCCTCGCCTTCGGGAGGGATGCGTCGTCAGCGAACTGCACGGGCCGCCCGTACACGAAGCCCACCCGCGGGTGCGCATCGAGCAGGGCGCCCGCTCGGTCGAAGGCGCCTGGCGTGAGCCGATCGTCGGACGAAACCTGGGCGAAGTAGGTGCCGCTGGCCCAGGCGACGCCTTCGTTCAGGCTCGCGATGAGACCGAGGTTCTTCTCGTGACATCTGATCGTCAACCGCGGGTCACGACGGGCGATGCGCTCCGCTATCGACACCGAGTCGTCGGTCGAGGCATTGTCGATGAGAAGCACACGCAGGTCGACCTGCTGGCTCAGAATGCTGTTGAGGCAGGAGTCGAGGTACCGACCGTAGTTGTAGTTCGGGACCACAACGCTAAATGACGACATCAGATCCCTTTGAGTAGGTCGTGTTGCGTGTCGGCCAACGGCTGCTTGCACGGCCTGCGCAACGGTATCGCGCACAACACAGGAGTCCCGGCTCGAGTTCTCACTCGAGCCGGGACAGTCCTGTCACTGAACCGGTGCAACCAGCGCTTAGTGCTGAGTGCGGGCTACTCCGAACGAGTGATTTAGGGGGTCACTTTGTGCGAGTACGACCAGAGCAGCTGCCCAATCCAGGTGAGATTGCTTGGCGCGGTGGAACTGTTCACGTCTGACCAGTTTGCACCGTTGACCATCTGGTAGCCGCCGTTTGCATCGCCGTGCCAGGTGAGCACGCCGATTCCGCGACCGGGCGCCACTCGGAACACCGACTGGGTGGCCGGAGTCTGCCCCTTTTCGTACCACTGCTCCTCGGCCTGGTTCGGGTGCGTCCCGGCCTCGCCGATCAGCATCGGGACGCCGGCGGCCTTCACCCTGTCGATGAAGTGCCCCAGCCGGGTGTCGAGCTGCTGGCTGGAGCAGCCCGTCGAGCCGCCGCCCCACTCGCTGTAGGCGTGCAGGCTGTAGACCATGTTCGTGTACTTCGTCTCGAGCGCCTTGCCGTAGGTGAGGATGGCACTGTTGCCGTAGGGGATGTCACCGCAACCCCAGTCGTTCGCCTCCTGGCCAAATTGGGCACCGTCGGCCACAATGACGTTCTTGGCGCCGGTGCCGCGGATGGCAGCGGTGAGCTGGCTCGTCACCTGGTTCCACTGCGGCAGGATAGCCGCGCCACCGTTACCCGGCTCGTTCAACAGGTTGAACCAGACGTACGGGTTGCCCTTGTAGCGGTTGGCCATGTTGGTCCACCACGTCACGATCGACGCCATCTTGTCAGCCGACGGGAAGTCGCCTGGCATGAACTGCTGCAGGTCGATCATCGTGACGATGTGCCGGGCGCTGTACTCCTGGATGATCCCGTCGTAGTTGTCGTTGTTCGCGAAGTGGTAGCCGCCGCCGTTCTCGCAGCCCGTGGCCCAGCAGGTGTCGAGCCGGATGGTGTTGAAGTGCCAGTTGTTCTGAGCTACAGCGCTCTGCCCGATCGTCGGGCCCTGCCACACGAACTGAGGGCCGTTGACGTTCGTACCCATCGGGATGAACGGCTTGCCGCTCGGCGCGATGATCTGGTTGCCGTTGACAGTGAACTGGCCGGTGCCGGTCGTCGGGGGGGCCACGGGCGGCGCGGTCGTGACCGTTCCTGTCGATGCGACGGTCAGCCGGTCGAGCGTGACGACGGTGTCGGTCGACGCCGGGTTCCGCATACCGGACACCCGGACGGAGAGGGTGTGGTCACCGAGTGCGAGCACGGGGCTCGTGTAGAGAGCCACGTTCTCGGCGCGCGTGGCTGCGTACAGGTCGACCAGCTTCTCCGCCTGGCCGTCCACGGAGACCGCGGCGATGCCGTGGTGGTCCGCCTTGGCACCGAAGTAGGACACCTGGGTGCCGTGGAAGCGGAATGTAGCCGCCGAACCCGACGTGTTGGAGTAGTGGTCGTCACCCAAGTACTTCCCGTCGCCGGTGGCGGCGGTCCAGTCAGCCGGGTACTCGACCTGGCCGAGGCCGCCGCCAACCGCGCTGTCGTTGACAGTGGTGGTGGAGACGGGCGCTGGCAGGACGGCAGCGACGGACCGCACATCCGCGCGGTCCACAGCAAGAACCGCCTCGCTGGACAGCGGGTCGTGGTCCCCCGTGACGACCATCTTGACGCGGTGGGTACCACCGGCCAGCGCGGGAGTGGTGAAAAGCAGTGCCTGGTCGACGCGCGTCTGGGCGTACAGGTCGACCCGCGCTCCGAATACGCCGTCGACGTCGACCTCCGCGATGCCGTGCTGGGGGGCTAGCGCACCGTAGATGCGCGCCTGCGCTCCGGTGAACGTGAAGGTGGCTGACGAGCCGACAGTCGACGAGAAGTGGTCCGTCGCCTTGAACTTCTCGGCGCCGGTGCCCGATGACCACAAACCCGCGTAGCTGAACTGGCCCGCGCTCGTTCCAAGGGTGCTGTCGTCGTACGAGGTCGTCGTGACGGGGGGCGGGGCCGTGGTGCCGGTGACGACCGGGGTCACCGTCGTGCCGACAGCAGTTACCGGTACGCACGCCGCGCCGGCCGCAAGGACGGCGACCAGGCTGAGTCCGAACCGCAGCTGTCGCGGCTGCACGGACCACGTCCGGGCGGAGGGCCCCATTGCGGCGTCGATCGCGGAGTCTGGCTGCGGTGTGACGGACTGTCGTGACGGCCGTGCTGTGGACCCGACGAGGCGGGCTCCTCCGGGCGGGCCGTGACGTGTGGCGTTGGCGTCCATGAGGACCTCCAGGTAGGGAGAGCTGATTGCTCGCTACCTGAACGCTCGTCACTCTGCGTGACTGGACTTGAGCCAAACGGCTCACGGGGGTCCCCCATTTGCCATGGCTATACCGAAGGGACCCAACTCTTTTGGGTCGAGTTGCATCGACCGGAATAGCGTTATAGCAGCCGCGCCAGCGCTCGCCTCGCCAGCTCGCCACCGATCGGCATGGACGCCGTCGCTGCGGGCGACGGCGCATTCAAGACATGCAGGCTTCGAGTCGACTCCTCGATCAGGAAGTCGTCGACCAGCGTCCCGTCAGGAAGGACTGCCTGCGCCCGGACCCCGGCAGGGGCGGGGACCAGGTCCTCGGCCCGCACCTCGGGCACCAGCCGCTGCAAGCCCTGCACGAACGCTGAGCGCAGCATGGATCGCCGGTACTCCCCCGCCCCGGTCCGCCAGTGCTTGCGTGCCAGGCGCCAGAAGCCGGGAAAGCGCGCGATATCGGCCACGTCGCGGGAGTTGGCGGAGCCAAGGGTGTAGCCCTCCCGGGCGAAGGCCAGGACGGCGTTCGGGCCCGCATGCACGCCGCCGTGCACGTCCTTGGTCAGGTGCACGCCGAGGAAGGGGAACGACGGGTCCGGCACCGGATAGATGAGCCGGCCGACCAGCCCACGACGAGCGGCTGTCAGCTCGTAGTACTCGCCGCGAAAGGGCAGAATCCGCGCCCGTGGTTCCAAGCCGGCCAAGCGGGCGATGCGGTCGCTGTGCAGTCCCGCGCAGTTGATCAGCAGCCGGGCCACGTGGTCGGCGCCGCTGCGCGTCTCGACCCGGACGCCGGCCTCGTCCTCGTGGAAGCCGACGACGTCGGCGCCCGTGACGATCTCGGCTTGCCCCGCTTCGGCATCCTGCCGGTAGTGGGCGCACACGTCGACGTAGTCGACGATCGCCGTCGACGGGACCAGCAGCGCGGCGAGCCCCGCCGCGTGCGGCTCGCGGGCGCGCAGGCCCGAGGCGTCCAGTCGCTGGACCGGTATGCCGTTGTCGGCTGCCCGGCGCTGCAGAGTGTCGAGGCGGATGAGCTCGGCGTCCTCGGTGGCGACGATGACCTTGCCGCACTGCTCGAAGGCGATCCCGCGCTCACGGCAGTACGTCGACAGGAACGCGAGGCCGTCCCTGGCGTACCGGGCCTTCAGGCTGCCGGGCGTGTAGTAGATGCCGCTGTGCACGACGCCTGAGTTGCGGCCGGTCTGGTGCGTCGCGAGCGCGTCTTCCTTCTCGAGCAGCACGACCCGCAGCCCAGGGCGTGCCAGCACCAGGGCCCGGGCGGTCGCCAGACCGACGATGCCACCCCCGACGATCAGGATGTCGGCGGTACCGGCATTGTGCACAGCCGGTGTCAACTCCGTCCGTCCTCACCCGCGGGTGCCCCCTGCGAGCTGCGCATCCCCAGCAACCCCGCGAGGTAGGCGCCGTATCCGCTCGATCGCAGGGGTTCTGCGAGGCCCGCCAGCTGCTCGTCGTCGATCCACCCGGCACGCCACGCCACCTCCTCCGGGCAACCGATCTTCAGGCCCTGCCGGGCCTCGATCACCTGGACGAACTGCGCGGCCGCCATGAACGAGTCGAAGGTGCCGGTGTCGAGCCATGCGGTGCCCCGGTCGAGCGGTTCGACCGTCAGCCGACCCTGCTCGAGGTAGGTGCGGTTGACGTCGGTGATCTCCAGCTCGCCGCGGGCGCTGGGCCGGACCGCCCGCGCCACCTCGACGACGGAGGAGTCGTAGAAGTACAGCCCGGTGATCGCGTAGGGCGAGCGCGGCCGGGCCGGTTTCTCCTCCACCGAGATGGCCCGTCCGTCGGGCCCGAACTCCACGACGCCGTAGCGCTGGGGGTCCGACACGTGGTAGGCGAACACCGTCCCGCCGTCGGGGTTGGTCCAGCGGGCGAGCTGCGCACCCAGGCCCGCGCCGTAGAACACGTTGTCCCCCAGCACCAGCGCCGCGGCCTGCCCGCCCAGGAAGTCGGCGCCGATGAGGAAGGCCTGCGCCAGCCCCTCGGGCGCGGGCTGCACTGCGTACGAGAACGAGCATCCCCAGTCGCTGCCGTCGCCCAGCGCCCGGCGGAACTGCTCCTGGTCTTGCGGCGTCGTGATGATCAGCACCTCGCGGATGCCGGCCATCATCAGCGTGGTGAGCGGGTAGTAGATCATCGGCTTGTCGTACAGCGGGAGCAGCTGCTTGGACACCGCGGTGGTGATGGGAAACAGCCTGCTACCCGTTCCGCCCGCGAGGATGATGCCCCTCACCAGTCGACCCCGAGCGGCTCGAACCCACCGAGGGACGGGTTCGCCGCGTCCTTGGCCGACATCGTGGTGCCCTCGCGCCCGATCGGCCAGCTGATGGCCAGCGCCTCGTCGTAGGGGTGCAGGGCCGGATAGCTGGTCCCCGGCGTCCACAGCCCGGTGACGAGGTAGGTGTAGACGGTGTGGTCGGCCAGCACCTGGTAGGAGTTGCCGCATCCGCGCGGAATGAACAGCGCCCGCTCGGGCGTCACCTCGAAGGTGGCCACCCGGCCGAAGCCGCTGCCTTGCCGCAAGTCGACGACGGCGACGAATACCGCTCCGCTAGCGACCGAGACGTACTTGTCCCACGGCTCGGCGTGGACACCGCGCAGCACGCCGGCGCGGGCGTTGTAGGCCACGTTGTGCTGGACGACCGGCAGCTCCGGCAAGCCGGCAGCGGCCATCTTCTCCTGCTGCCAGTTCTCCTTGAACCAGCCGCGCTCGTCGCCGTGCAGCACCAGATCGACGTCGTACAGACCAGCGATCGCGGTCTCGCGCACCGCCAGCGTGCGCCCGGCAGCAGTGGTCATCGGCCCAGCTCCGCGTACCGGGCCTCGGTCGCGGCCTTGGCCGGGCGCCACCACTGCTCGTTGTCGCGGTACCACTCGATGGTGGTGGCAAGGCCGACCTCGAAGTTCGGGTAGCTCGGTGCCCAGCCCAGCTCGCGCCGCAGCTTGCCGGAGTCGATGGCGTAGCGGCGGTCGTGCCCAGGACGGTCGGGAACCAGGTCGTAACCTGCCGGGTCGTGCCCGAGACATTGCAGGATCGCCTCGACGACGGTGCGGTTGTCGCGCTCCCCGTCGGCCCCGATCAGGTAGGTCTCGCCCGGCTGCCCGCGCTCGATGACGGCGACGACTGCGCTGCAGTGGTCGTCGACGTGCAGCCAGTCGCGCACGTTGCGCCCCTGCCCGTACAACTTGGGGCGACCGCCGTCGAGCACGTTGGTGATCTGGCGCGGAATGAACTTCTCCACGTGCTGCCAGGGGCCGTAATTGTTGGAGCAGTTGGAGATAGTGGCCTGCACCCCGAACGAGCGCACCCACGCCTGCACCAACAGGTCCGATCCCGCCTTGGTCGCCGAGTACGGGCTCGAGGGCCGGTAGGCAGTCAGCTCGTCGAACCGCCGGTCCTCGTCCAGCGCGAGGTCGCCGAACACCTCGTCGGTGGAGATGTGGTGCAGCCGGGTGGCGTGCCGGCGGACCGCCTCGAGCAAGGTGAAGGTGCCGACCACGTTGGTGGCGACGAACGGCCACGGCTCGGCCAACGAGTTGTCGTTGTGCGACTCGGCCGCGAAATGCAAGACAACGTCCGCGGCGGCCACGAGCGGGTCGACCGTCGAACCGTCGGCGACATCGCCCACTATCAGCTCGATGCGGTCGCGGACCTCGGCCAGCGTCGTCTCGTCGGCGGCGTAGGTGAGCTTGTCGAGCACGACGACGCGCCAGCACGGCCGCTCCCGCAGCACGTACCGCACGAAGTTGGCGCCAATGAAACCGGCGCCACCTGTTACCAGGATCTGCACTGCCCAACCCCTCGAGTCGCTCCCGAGGTTACGCGGTGATCACTCGCTGACAGCCTGCTCGTCCGGCACGCGGAGGGGGGAGTCGTCCTGCCATCCGCTGCCGACGACCAAGGCGACAAGCGCGACCGTCGCGGCAACCACCGCGAGCGCGCCGTAGGCGCCGATGTGCTCCGACGGGTAGCTGCCCGGGTCGACAGCCGTGCTCCCCGCCGCGCAAGCGGCGCCGGCAACGGCGATCCACATCCAGGCCCGAGGCCACAGCCTGCTGGCCAGGACGACGAGCGGGATGGCCAGCACTGCCGGCCAGCTCACCAGCAGAGCGATGCCGACACCGGTAACCAGGCACAGGGCACGGGTGGTGCGGCCGTCGGGCTGCCAGCTCCGGACTCGCCGCCCGGAGGCGCGACCTGGCCACAAGGCCAGCAGAACGAGCCCCACGGCCAGCAGGGCCCCCGCCAGCAGCTCCCAGCGCAGCAGGATGCCGGGATTGTTCGTCAGCTCGACCGTTCCGCCAGCACCGGCCGGCACGAAGTAGCCCTGCTGCCATCCGTCGAGACGAACCGCCTGCAGCTTGGCGCCGTTGAGGCTCGCGGACCACGAGTCGTTGGCGTTCTCGTGCACGGCCAGGAAGACGGCCGGGCCGGCTGCCAGCGCGACGCGCCGGTGCTCGGGCGTCGACGACTCCAGCTTGGCGAGCCGGCTAGCTGCCGGTGCCGCGGACGCCGCGGGGGCGCTGTTCAGCACGAACTGGTCGACGCCCCGGATGCCCACCTGGGGCAGGGTCTGCAGCACGTGCGTCCCGGCGGCGACCGGTGTGCCAGCCGGCGGCGTGCACAGTCGCATCGACACGGGGCGAAGGGCGGCAACGTCGGCCCGGGAGCCTGTCAGGGCGGTGGAGATGAGCTGGTCGTCCAGCAGGACTGTCGGGCCGCTGCCGCACTCGAGGGTCTGCCGGCCGTTCGCGCCGAACACCGGAGCCGCCGACGCATCGAGCAGTACGGATCCTGTCCCCGTCAGGCGCAGCGCCCGCGGCGCGACGAACTGGCGAGAGAGCTCGCTCTCCTCGTCGCGCTCCAACGTCGGAGCGGGGTCGGTGCGGGCCCGGTTGAACACGTACGACACCTGGCCGACCGAAGTGCTCCACGGCATGGAGCTCACGTCGGTCGGCAGGACGACCGTGCGCTGCGCTGTGGTGCCGAGGCCCTGGATCTCCCGGATGGCGGGCCCAAGCAGCGGGTAGCCGCGGTCGGAGATGCCGGCGAACGTGATCCGGAGGGTCTTCGTCGGGCCAGCCGGGACGCGCAGTCGCAGCGGCGCCTCCGTGGGCGCGACGGGCGTGACGATCGACCCCTGGTCGGTCGTCACCCGAAGTGCGGTGACCTTCGGCCGCAGTGGGCTGTCGGCCAGCAGCCGGACCGTGACGGTAGGCAGGTCCCTGGCGCTGGTGAAGTTCACCTGGATCCACTGACCGACGTCGGTGCGCGGCATCGCGGCCGCCTGCCAGGCCGTGGAGGTATCGCCGTCAATCGCGTAGAACGGCGCGAACATCGGCGACGACCCCAGCGGGAAACCGGAGGACGAGGCCGAGACCCCGGCGACCCCGGCGTAGGCGGCCACCGTCTGGTGGTCCGCGGACGGCACGTTGAGCCGCTGCTCCACCGGCCCCTTCGAGCCGGCAGGGAACTCCCCAGGGGTCAGCAGGTAGGAGTCGTTGCGGTGCACCTGCCCGAAGTTCTCGTCACGCCGCTGCAGTGTGTCGGTGTCGTACCAGGCCGCGGGGGCGGGCAGAGCGCCCTTCGCCTGCGGAAGGTCACCGGCCATGATGACGGGGCGCTGCCCGAGCATGCCTTGGGCGGCGAGGGTGGGGACGGCTTCTGGACCGCCGGACAGCACCGTCTCCTGCGAGGCCGGATAGGTGTCGACCAGGCCGGTACCGCCCGGGACCTGCCAGACCTCGAGCCGCGGGTCGCGGGTGCTCGGCTGCTTGCCGAGAAGGCGCTCCTCGGGTGACGCGGCCGTCGGCAGGACGGGCCCGAAGGACTCGGCGAGGGTCATCCCGGATCCGGCAAGCGCACGCCGCATCTCCGCTGACGTGGGGCGGGGGTCGTTGCTCGTGGGGTCGAGGTCGTGCCGTACCAGCAGCTGGCTGACGCCGGCCCGGCGCAGCACGTCGGCCAGGCGGGGAGCGCTTCCCTGGGATAGGGCGGTCTCGACGCTGTCCAGGAGCCGGGTCGACCCCTCGCCCCCGAGTGGGAGCAGCGAACGGGTTCCCCACGGGGTGTGGGCCAACCAGCTGAGCGGCTCGTCCATCGGCCGGCCCCACTCGTACTCGCCGAACGCGCTGCCCGGTACCGCGAGCGTCCGGCCGCCTCCGGCGTGGTCGTCGAGCCACGTCGCCGCCTGCTGCCAGTAGGTCGGCACGGCGTTGAAGGAGCCGTCGGTCGTGATGCGGGAGACCAGTAACGGTGTCGCGGTGACCGCGATCGCTGCGAGCGCCAGGCCGAGGGCGACCGCCCGGCCGGCTCGGGCGCCCAGCAGGCGGGTTGCCGGTATCCGGCCGAGCAGGTGTGCCACACCGAGCGCCAGGGGGAGGCGCACCAGCGGCTCGAACTTGGCCACATTGCGCAGGGGAGACAGCGCGCCGGTCAGCAGGTCCCGGTACGGCGAGCCCAGCAGACCAGCAGCCGGGCCGTAGTACCCAGCCGCGACAAGCACCGTTCCAAGGCCGAGCAGTGCGATGAGAAACTGGCCGCGGCGGCGCAGCATCCCGAGCCCCACCAGGCTGCCGAGGGTGACGACCCAGCTGGCGAGGATCACGGGGACCGACGTCAGGTACGTCATACCCGAAGGCAGCCACACCCGCCCTACGACGAGCAGCGACAGCCAGTCGGGCGTGCCGCGGAGCACCTCCGGCGAGGAGGTGACGGACGTCGTCACATCGGCGGTCTCGCTGTAGGCGACGAAGTTCATGCCGTAGCGGCCCTGCAGGAACAGGGGAACGAGCCACCAGAAGCACGCGAGGACCAACGAGAGCAGCCACCAACCACGCAGCCGCCACGCTGCCGACCCTCGGCAGGTCAGGACCCAGAGCGCAGGGGGCAGGACGGCCGCCAGCGTGACGCTCGCATTGACGCCGCCCGCGGCGGCGATGGCAAGCCCGGACAGGGCCGCTGCCCGCCGCGGGGACAGGTGGGCGTCGGTACGGGTGACCAGCACCAGCGGCAGCAGCGCCCACGGCAGGACGACGGCGGCAAGAACGCCGACCGAGGTGCTGCCCAGCTGCGAGAGGAAGAACGGCGACAGCGCATAGGCGAGGCCGGCGAGCACGCGGGAGGCCGGCCGCCCGATGCGGAAGGCTTCCGCCAGGCGGACCACGCCCCACACGGCCGCCGACAGCAGCAGGCCGAGCCAGAGCCGCTCGGTGAGCCAGGCAGCCAGCCCGAGCCCTCGCCCCAGAAGAAAGAAGCTGCCCATGGGAAACGCGTAGCCGACGGCCTGGTTCTGCAGGGTTCCGAAGTCGGTCGCCGGGTTCCACAGGTGCATGGCGCTGGCGAGAAAGCCGCTCGGGTTGAGGATCAGCGGCAGTTTCGTGTCGGCGATGAGCTGCCCGGGGCGCTGCAGGATGCACGCGAGCGTCAGCAGGAGGGACACGCCCACCAGGGGCAGCCGGGGGGTAGTGACCACCACGTTGCGCTCGTGGGCCGGCGGCTGGGGTGGACTCAGCTGAGCGCGGCGCGCTCCCGCCACCCGAGGCGCGGTGGAGACTGCGGCAGACATACCCGCACTGGCGTGGGCGGTCACTCAGCGGCCCCGGCGGCCGCAACCTGGCGTCTCAGTCGCGGGGCCACGGGACCGTCGAGGTCGATGACTGACACCTGCTCGGCAGGGTCGCGCGGCTGGACGGGCTCGTTCTGATCGGTGCTCGGCACACTGCCAGCGACCCAGGTGAAGGGACCGGGCGGGATGGCCGGCCGACCATTCCCCCGGCGGGCGCGCATTCGGTGTCGCCGGGCCCGCAGCAGGTCGAACAGCATCCCCGTGCCGTGCCGGGCCGCCGATGCGTGACCACCGTCAACGGCCGTCCACCTGATCGGAAACTCGTCGATGCGTAGGCCGAACAGCTCAGCGAGCGCCAGGACCTCGACGTCGAACCCGAACCCGTTGGACTTCGTGAGGCTGAACAGCAGCTTGGCGACCGGTGCGTGGAAGGCCTTGAAGCCGCACTGCGTGTCGGTGATGGCGACGAGTGCCACGCTGCGCGCCAACCGGCTGTAGGCCGCTCCACCAAGGCTGCGAGCGGCTGTCCGGCCGACGACCTCGGCACCTTCCTTGAGCCGCGATCCGAGGGCGATGTGGGCGTGCTCGAGCCGGGCGACGAGCGCCGGCAGCTGGTTCAGGTCGCCTGCGAGGTCGGCGTCCATGAACACGATGACCTGGCCCCGAGCGACGCTGACGCCGCTGCGGACGGCCGCTCCCTTGCCCAAGTTCCAGGGCAGCCGGACCACGCTGGCGTTGGGCAGCCCGTCAAGGCAGTGCTGGGCCACGGCGGCCGTGTCGTCTGTGCTGCCGTCGTCGACGAGGACGAGCTCGTAGCGCTCGGTGGGATCACGCAGTAGAGCGACCAGACGACTCAGTGAGGCCGGCAGTCGCTTCGCCTCGTTGTACGCCGGCACGACGATACTGACCGTGATGACGTCCGTCACACCGCGTCTCCATCCTTGGGAAGCTGTGCCGCCGAAATCGTGCAGGTGAACCCGTGCACGACCGGGCTCCGCCCTCTCGTAACACGGGGTTGTGCAGCGTGCCTCGCAAATGCTGTCAGCCGGCTCCAGCAGGGCCCGCAGCGCAGTTGCATCCGCCCCGAAACCTCAGCGTTACCGTGGGAAACACCCTTATGCCGGAATGTAGACGGCGATGCGCGAGCGAGGCAAGGGGGGTGTGTGTCGCAACCGTGAGTGTCTGGCTCGCTCTCGCCGATTTGGCGCAACTGACGTCAAAGTACGCCAAAAGCCGGAGACCTGGAGTGAGGTATGTCACCAACCGTTACGGTTTCGGCAGGGGGTCAGAGGTCGCGCATGCGAGGGCTATGCCACCGACGGCTGCCCAGGCTTGCATGACGGCGCCTCCGGGTAACGGGGATTGCATCCCGCCGGGACCAAGCGCCCCGCTCCCGCGCGGGCCGACGTTCGTCCATCCTGGACCTCCGGGTTTGCCGGTCCCGTACCGGTTCGCCCATGGGTTACGTTCACCGGGAGGAAACATCGGCAAGACAACTCTCGGGGGCAGCCTCGGTTTCGGAGAGTAACCACCATGCACAGCAAGCCGCTTCCTGACCCCAGTGGCTCCACGCTGCCTGCTGACCACGACAGCGGTCTGGTCGACGAGCGCGTCATCGACATGTCCAGGCGCTCGCCAGCTCGACTGGCGGCATCGTCCTCGGACGCCTCCCTGACCTATGAAGCACTCGTCGAGCAGGCGAGAAAGCTGGCGCGGCAGATCCGGGCCCGCGGGGTTGGCCCGGGCGATGTCGTCGGCATCTGCCTTGGACGCTCTGCCGACTTCCTGGTCAGCACCTTGGCCGTGCTGATGACCGGCGCCGCCTACCTGCCGCTGGACCCCGGCTACCCGGACGAACGCTTGCGGTTCATGGTGCAGGACGCGGCAGCTCAGCTGGTCATTGCCGACCCTGCCCTGGCGCACCGCCTTGCAGGCCCCGAGGTCCTCAGGCCGAGGCCCGATCCTGAGCCGGGCGCGGCCTCGGCAACCGCCCCCTCGGCCGGCGACCCGCAGCCTCGCGCGCGGCGCGCGACCGACGTCGCCTACGTCATCTACACCTCGGGGTCGACTGGCACTCCCAAGGGGGTCACGGTCACGCACGCCAGCCTGCTCAGCCTCATCAGCTGGCACCAGCGTGCGTTCGCCATCACGGCCGCCGACCGCGGGACGCAGATCGCGAGTCCGAGCTTCGACGCCGCCGTGTGGGAGATCTGGCCCTACCTGGCTGCCGGTGCCTCGCTGCACATCCCCGACGACGCCACCCGGACCGACCCGGCCGCACTGCGCGACTGGCTGGTCGCGCAGGAGATCTCCGTGAGCTTCCTGCCGACCCCGTTGGCAGAAGCGGTGCTCGCCCTCGAGTGGCCGCCGTGCCCGCTGCGCTTCCTGCTGACCGGCGGAGACACCCTGCACCGACGGCCTCGGGCCGGCCTGCCGTTCAGCCTGGTCAACAACTACGGGGTGACCGAGGCGGCCGTCGTCTCCACCTCCGGGGTGGTGCCCGTCGACGACGGGTCGCCGGACGCGCTGCCCTCGGCGGCGCTCACCCACGATGTGCTGCCCTCGATCGGCCGGCCCATCGACGGCGTCGCCGTGCACCTGGTCGACGCCGCGTTCCGCGAGGTGCCCTCCGGCGAGGTCGGCGAGCTGGTGGTCGGTGGGGTGTCCGTCGCGCAGGGCTACCTGCACCGGGCCGACCTGACGGCGGAGAAGTTCCGGCCCGACCCCTTCGTCGACGACCCGACCGCCCGCGTCTACCTGACCGGCGACCTGGCTCGCCGCCTCCCCAGCGGGGAAATCGAGTTCTGCGGTCGCAGCGACGAGCAGGTCAAGATCCGCGGCTTCCGGGTGGAGCTGGGCGAGATCGAGGCGGCGCTGTCGCGGCACCCTGCCGTCCGAGGCAGCGCGGTGGTCGCGGTCGGCGAGGTGTCAGCTGAACGGCGGCTCGTAGCATACGTCGTACCCGACCCGGGCCGCACCGGGGTGACGAACGAGCTCCGCGCCTACCTCGCCCAGCGGCTGCCCGGCTACCTGCTGCCCGCCGCCATCCACGAGCTGGACGTCCTTCCGCTGACGCCAAACGGGAAGCTCGACCGCGTCGCCCTCACCACCCTCGCCGAGGCCGCTCCCGCGGCAGCGGATGCGGATGCAGCCGAGGCACCGGGCAGCGAGCTCGAAGCGGCTGTCGCGACAGTGATCGCCGAGGTGCTCGGGGTCGAGCGCGTCGGAACCGACCAGAACTTCTTCCTGCTCGGCGGCCACTCGATGCTGGGCGCGCAGCTCGTCCAGCGAATCGGCGAGCGGTTCGGCCTGGAGGTCTCGCTGCGAACCGTGTTCAGCCACCCCACTGCCGCCGCCATGGCGGTCGAGGTCGAGCGGCTGCTGCTCGAGGAGATCGAGGCGCTCACCGACGAGGAGGCCGACCGGCTGGCTGACGGCCTCGCGGGCGACGCGCCTTGACGGTCGACTCGCCGGCTCCTATCGCGACGACACCGACGACCGAGCCGCCGCAGAGCAGCGGTTCGGCCAAGGCACGGGCCGCTGAACCCCTCAGCCTGTTCCACCTGCTGGACCCCGACGTCCTGGCCGACCCGTACCCGCTCTATGAGCGACTGCGGACCGAGGCGCCCGTGCTGTGGGACCCCTACCTGCACGCGTGGGTGGTCACGCGCTACGCCGATGTCGTCAGCGTTCTGCAACAGTTCTCGGCAGACCGCACACCGACCCCGCAGAAGCTGGCCGAGCTTCGCCTGGAGCAGCTCGGACCGGTCGCCCGAGTCATGGTCCGCCAGATGCTCTTCCTCGACCCGCCGCAGCACGGGCGCGTCCGATCGCTGTCGGCGGCGGCGTTCACCCCGCGTCGCATCGAGCGGCTGCGCGCCCACATCGTCGAGATCACCGACGGCCTGCTCGATCGAGTCATAGACGGCCCCGCCGAGGGTGTGATCGACCGCGGCGAGCTCGACGTCATGTCAGAGCTGGCCAACCCCCTGCCGGCCATCGTCACAGCGGAGATGCTGGGCGTGCCCACCAGCGACCACGTGAAGCTCAAGGACTGGTCGCAGGACTTCGCCGAGATGCTGGGCAACTTCCAGCACAACCCGGGCCACGCCGCGCGGATGCTGGCGAGCCTGGAGGAGATGACCGACTACTTCCGCGACGCGGTGCGCCAGCAGGCGGGTGGCGTCGAGAGCGGCCTGATCGGTGCCCTGACCAGCGCCGAGGTCGACGGTGACCGGCTGACCGAGGACGAGGTCATCGCCAACGTCATCGTGACCATGGTCGGCGGCCAGGAGACGACAACCAACCTCATCGGCAACGGCCTGCTCACCCTGCTGCGCAACCCCGGGGCGCTCGAGCAGCTGCGTGGTGACGCCAGCCTCATGCCCTCGGCGGTCGAGGAGCTGCTGCGCTTCGAAAGCCCCAGCCAGCACACGGCGCGAATCGCTCCGCGCGACATCGTGCTCGGTGGCCAGCAGATCGCGGCCGGTCAGGCCGTCATCGCCGTCATGGGGGCCGGCAACCGGGACCCCAACCGGTTCTCCGAGCCCAACTCGCTGGACCTCGCGCGGGGCGACAACCGCCACCTCGCCTTCGGCTGGTCGAGCCACTTCTGCTTCGGCGCCCCGCTGGCCCGAATGGAGGCGCACATCGCCTTCACCCAGCTCCTGCACCGGCTTCCCGACCTGCGCCTGGCCGCCGAGTCGCTGCATTGGCGGGCGAACCTGGGGCTGCGGGGGCTCACCGCCCTACCGGTCACGTTCTCGCGGTGACGAGCTCCCCGGTGACCAACTCAGCCGTGACGCCCGCGCGGGCGGGGCAGCTGACGGCCGCACAGCGCAGGCTGCTGGAGTCACGCATCCGGGCGAGCTCAGTCGCTGGGGCCGCGTCGTCCTCGGTCATGTCGCCCCAGCCCCGGCCGCAGCAGGACGAGCCGGCACCGCTGTCGATCGCCCAGGAGCGCCCCTGGTACTTCAACCGCCTGGCGCCGGGCGTCTCGGTCTTCAACGAGGCGGTGACGATCCGCAAGGACGGCGCCTTCGACGTCGATGCCTTCCGCCGCGCGTTCACCGAGCTCGTCCATCGCCACGAGGCCTGGCGCACGACGTTCACCGAGCTCGATACCGGCCCGGTCCAGATCGTTCACCCACCGTCCACCGTCGACGTGCCGCTGGTCGACCTCCGCTCGCTGTCGCCCGACGCGGCCCTGCAGGAAGCAGCCCGACAAGCTGCCGAGGTGGCCCGGGAGCCGTATGACCTCGCCGCCGGCCCGCTCCTGCGCCCCATGCTGGTCCGGTTCACCGACAGCCACCACCGGCTCTACCTTGCGATGCACCACCTGGTCTTCGATGGCGTCTCCCTCTACCGCACGGTGCTGCCCGAGCTCGTCGCGCTCTACGACGCGTTCTCGGCCGGCAATCCCTCGCCCCTGTCGGAGCCGGCGGTGCGCTACACCGACTACGCCAGAGCAGAGCATGCGTGGGTAGCGAACGCCCGGCTGCGGGACAACCTCGAGCGCTGGCGAAGCCTGGCGAGCGCGCCGCCACTCGAGCTGCCGACGGACCACCCGCGGCCCGCTCGTCAGCAGTTCCACGGCGGCATGCTCGCCGTCGAGGTGCCGAAGGTCACCGTAGAAGGCTTGCGGGGCATCGGCCAGCAGAACGGGGCGACGCTGTTCCAGGTGCTGGGAGCGGCCTTCGGCGTGCTGCTGTCGCGCTACAGCGGCCAGGACGACGTCGTGTTCGGCACCGAAAGCGATGCGCGACGAGGCACGGAGTGGAGTTCGCTCGTCGGCTACTGCCTCACTCCCCTGCTCATCCGGTGCCAGCTCGCAGACGACCCGTCGTTCCACGAGCTGCTGCAGCGAGTCCGCGCTGATGTGGTGTCGGCCCTGGATGCGCCGGTGCCCTTCGACTGGCTCGTCCAGGAGCTGGCGGGGCCTCGCGTGGGCGTGAACCGGCTGTTCCAGGCGATGCTGATCCTCGAGCCACCCCTGGCCGCGGTCGACCCCGAGTGGAGCCTGCACCAGATGGAGGCCGGCATCGGCGACGCCATCGGGCACGCCAAGCTCGACCTCAGCCTCGAGCTGGACGAGCGCCCCGACGGGCACCTCGCCGGCAGGGTGATCTACGACAGCGACCTGTTCGACCGGCAGACCGCCGAGCGCATGATCGGCCACTGGCTGACGCTGCTCAACGGCGTGCTCGCGGGTCCGGACCGACCCGTCTCGACGCTGCCCGTCCTGCCTGACCGAGAGCAGCAGGAGTTCGCCGACTGGAACGCGACGCAGGTCGACTATCCGCGAGACAGCTGCCTGCACGGACTCATCGAGGCGCGCTGCCGGCAGCGCCCGGACGAGGTTGCGGTGCAGTTCAACGGCTCGGGCCTGACGTACGCGGAGCTCGACCGGTGGTCGGACCGGGTGGCTGCTCGATTGCAGGCTGCCGATGTCGGGCCCGGTCAGGTGGTCGCGTTCCACGCCCATCGCTCGTTGGAGATGGTCGTCGGGCTGGTCGGCATCCTCAAGTCGGGGGCGGCGTACCTGCCGCTCGATCCGGGGCATCCGCCGGACCGGCTGTCGTACATGCTGGACGACTCGGGCGCGACGGTTCTCCTGACCGCCGGCGACGCCCCCCTGCTTGCGGGGGCACCTGTCAAGCGGATCGAGATGCCCGGCCGCAACGTGACCGCCCGTGAGCAGAAGCGTGACGTAGCGGTCTGCGCCGACGATCCAGCATACGTGCTCTACACGTCCGGCTCCACCGGACGGCCCAAGGGGGTGCGGGTCCAGCACCGGGCGGTGGTCAACCTCGTGAGCTCGATGGCCTGTGAGCCAGGCATGGACGCCGGCGACGTCGTCGTCGCCGTCACCACGCACGCCTTCGACATCTCGGTGGTCGAGCTGCTGCTCCCGCTCACCGTCGGCGCCCGCGTCGTGGTCGCTTCCCGCGAGCAGGCCGCGGACGGGCGCTTGCTCGCCCGGCTGCTCGACGATGCCGGCGCCACGATCCTGCAGGCGACCCCGGCGACCTGGGAGGCGCTTCTCGAGGCAGGCTGGACCGGCCGCCCCGATCTCGTCGCGCTTTGCGGTGGCGAGAGCCTGCCGCCCGCCGTGGCCGCAGCACTGTTGGAGCGGTGCAGCGAGCTGTGGAACTGCTACGGACCCACGGAGACAACGGTCTGGTCAACGCTCGCCCGCATCACCCGGGCTGACGACGTCACCATCGGACGCCCAATGGCTAACACCCGGGTCTATGTGCTAGGGCGGCACGGTGAGCAGACCCCCATCGGGGTGTCTGGGGAGCTGTGCATCGGTGGGGACGGGGTTGCCGAGGGCTACCTCGGGCGGCCAGAACTGACGCGTGAGCGCTTCGTCCCGGAGCCCGGCCACCCTTGGCGGCTGATGTACCGCACCGGCGACGTGGTGACCTTCCTGCCCGACGGCAGGCTGCGCCACCTGGGACGGCTCGACCACCAGATCAAGCTTCGCGGCTTCCGCATTGAACCGGGCGAGATCGAAGCCGCGCTGCTCGAGGAGCCCGGCGTCAGCTCGGCGCTGGTCGTGGCCTCCGGCAGCGGAGTCGGCGCTCGACTCGTCAGCTACGTGGTCGCTCCTGCGGGGCGCATCGACGCCGGTGACGTGCGGGGCCGGCTGCGCACCTGCCTGCCGGACTACATGGTCCCCACGGCGATCGTGGCGCTCGATGCCTGGCCCCTCAACGGCAGCGGAAAGATCGACCGCGGCGCGCTACCTGCGCCCGCGTTCGAGGCGCGTTCCGACGCGGGTGCGCGAGCGGTGCCCCGTACGCCGCTCGAGAAGCAGCTGTGCCAGGCGTTTGCCAAGACCTTGCGCCTCGCCGGTGTGGGGATCGACGACGACTTCTTCGAGCTCGGCGGCCACTCCCTGCTCGCGGTGCGGCTGACGACCGAGGTCAAGCGCCGAACCGGGCGGGACCTGCCGCTCGCGGCGCTGTTCGAGGTGGGCGCCACCCCCGCGAGGCTGGCGGCGTACCTCGAGCCAGCGGCATCGGCGTCGCCGGCAGGTGGGCCGGTGCCGCTCGGCGAGGACCGGACCCCGCTGTTCTTCATCCATCCCAACCAACCGAGCCTGCTGACCCTGCGGCACTTCATGCGCGCACTGCCGACCGACGAACGCATCGTCGGGCTGCTGCCCGAGCAGCCGCATACCGGCGCCCCCGGCGGTGGGATCGCCGAGCAGGCGCAAGCGCTGCTGACGTCCATCCGTAGAACACAGCCGCGCGGCCCGTACGTGTTGGCGGGTTACTCGCGGGGCGGGCTGCTGGCGTACGAGATCGCCCGCCTGCTCACCGAGAGCGGGGAGCGCGTGGCGTTCATGGGGCTGGTCGACACGGTGCCGCCCTCCCTTGCCGCCCTGCTGTTCGGTGAGACGGCCCGGCAGCGGTTCCTTCGGCACTGGTCTGCCGGCCTCCGGCAGTTCCTCCGGGCCTGCGGCGAGGCGATCGGGGACCGCTCCCGGGCTGTCCGCGCACGGATGCCGGGGATCAGGCAGCAGCCTGACTACTTCGACCGCGCGAGGGTGCGCGCGTGGCTGAAGGACTACGACATCGCCACGACAACTGCCCCCCTGACCCTGTTCGTCAGCGAGGACGCCGCCGCAACACTGTGGCTGCAGGAGTGGCAGGCGTTCCATCCCGGGCCGCTGCAGTGGCACCAGGTGCCAGGCGGCCACACCGCCATGGTTCTGCAGCCCAATGTCGCCGTACTCGCCGCGACCGTGGCCGAGTCCGTGCGTGCCGCACTGCGGCACGAGAGCGCCGGACTGGTGGGGTGAGCATGCCTCTCGCGCCGCCGAACCCGGAGGACGTGCACGTTTGGCAGGTGAGCCTGGATGTGGAAGATGACGAGCTCCGGGCCTTGACCTCGGTCTTGTCGGCGGATGAGCGAGAGCGCACCAGCCGGTTCGTCCGTCCGCGCGACGCCTCGCGCAGTGCTGCCGCTCACGGTCACCTGCGGCAGCTGCTTGGCCACTATCTAGACCGGCCCGCAGCCGAGGTAGCACTGGGTGTCGGTCCGCACGGCAAGCCGTTCGTCTCGGCCACTGGTGCCGGATGGCTTCGCTTCAACATGTCGCACTCGGGCGACCGTGGGCTCATCGCTATCGCGAATGGGCGGGAGGTCGGTGTCGACGTCGAGCAATTCCAGCCCGAGTTGCCGGACCCCGAGCTGGGGAAGCTCTTCGCACCAGCCGAGCAGCGGGCGCTGTCGGCGCTGACTGCAGGCGACTACATCGACCAGTACTTCACGCTGTGGACGCGTAAGGAAGCGGTGGTAAAGGGGCTCGGCGTGGGCTTGTTGGTGCCGCTAGACGGTGTTGACGTGCTCAACGACCGCGTCCGTCTCACCGCCGACCTGGCTCGGAATCTCCCCCCCGTCTCGACCTCGACGTGGAACGTGCGGTCGCTGAGACAAGGAGAGAACTACTTCGCGGCCGTGGCCGTACAGGCACCAGCAGCCGCTACGAGCAGACAAGCCTATTCACATTTTCCCCACCGGAGCGAGCGCACGCGCTAGGAAAACTAATAAATGTCGGCAGTACAGGGACGTGTTCAATAGCAAAAGGAGAGCGCGTGTTTCATATCGTCGTCAAGGTCAGTGGCTCGCTACTCGTTGCCACGGCGGCGTCGGTTGGCGTGGCCGCCGCCGCGTCAGCGGCGCCGGGACAAGGGACTGTCATCGTGGTGCACGGCCTCCGCGGAATAGTCGCCGACGTTAGCGTGGACGGTGCTGTGGTGATGAGAGGCTTTACGCCCTCCCGGGTGTCCGACGGGTTGTCCCTACCGGCGGGCCCGCACACCATCACCATCCAACGATCGGGGGCGGTAGCCGGCTCGACACCTCTCGTTACCCAGCGAGTCAACGTGCCTGCCGACACGGAGACAGCACTCGTCGCGGGGCTGTCCGAGACGGGTAGCCCCGTGCTGACCGCCTACAGCGACAAGCCGGGCAGCTTCGAGGTCAACGGTGCCGGCATCGTCATCCGCAACGCGGCCTTTGCGCCAACGTCCCTTCCGGTCCTGGACGGTCGGGCAGTAGCAGCCGCTATCGCAGCGTCGCATGAAGTGACACTGCCGACCAAACCGGGCGACCACACCCTCTCGCTGAGGGTCGCGCAGGGCGGAGCATCGCTGGTCGGCTCGCAGAAAGTCCCCGTAACGCCCGGGACGGCAACCGTTCTGTACCTCACGGGCTCGAGCAAGAACGCGACCCTCGGCTGGCTTGCCATGCCCGTCAAGTTGACCTCGACCCAGATGCAGCCGCAAACGGTCAAGACCGGTAACAGCGGTCTGGCCGCCGACCAGCCAAGCCTGTTCGCTCAGGCCACCTCAGGTTCCGCCCCTCTGGCCTGGCTCGGGGCCCTAACCCTGGCGGGGGTGTCTTGGAGCGGCCTGCGATTGAGATCGCGTAGGCGCGCCTCCTTAATATGCGACTAGCTGCCCGGTACGCCCGGGGGCGCCGCCCGCAGGGGAAGGGTGCGCTGAGGACGTTGCCTCTGGCGCTCGGCCTCAGTTTCTCGGCGTGTGCCTTGGTGGCGGGGTGCGGAGGCGCTTCCTCAGCTGTGCCAACGGTGACAGCCTCGGCATCGACAGCCCCGCCGGCCGAAAAGCCCAGCAGCCCAGCCGCGACGTCGCTGCTGGACTCCCACCCCGCCGGACTGCAGGAGCTGCAGGTTGCCTCGCAGCAGGTTCCGCTCAAGGTCGAGGTGCCGGCGTTGCACCTGCAGTCCCCCATAACGGCGACGACAACTGATGTGGCGACCGGCGAACTCGTGGTCCCGCCCGACCCAGCCACGGTCGTGTGGTGGGCGGGAGGCGCTCGCCCCGGGGACCCGACCGGCTCCGTCACCATGGCGGGGCACGTCGACTACAACGGAGTGGCAGGTGCGCTGTTCAACTTGCGCTCGCTGCCCGTTGGCTCGGCGGTCACCGTGACAGGCGCAAACGGACGTACGCACGCGTATGTGGTGACCGCTCGGCGTCAGGTACGCAAGGCTTCGCTGGACCAGCTCAACGTCTTCACGACCGGCGGGCCGCCGCAGCTGGTGCTACTGACCTGCGGAGGAGCCTTCGACACTGAGCGACGGTCCTACGACGACAACGTCATCGTGATCGCCCGGCCGGCGTAGGACGAGCTCCGAGTAGGGGCCCGTCGTGCCGCTACCGGTTGGCGCGCAGCACCCTGACGAACTCCCGCTCGACCGCCGACTCGCGCAGGTCGATGACGTTCTGCTCGCCCGGAGCAAGCTCTGAGCCGGGCTGCGGAATCAGTGGGTAGGTCCAGGCCGCGGCTGTGAAGGCCTCGTCGACGGCCGCCGACATCGAGTCCTCGAGGGTGACGGTGACCAGGACAGCCGCGCCGGCCGCAACCGCCGGCACTTGCGGCAGCGAAGCAGGGGCAGCCGTTGTGCTGCGGCTGCGCCGCTTCTCAGCAGCGATGGTGCGCAGCACCCGCAGACCGTCGCTGACCGCGTTGAGGTTGCTGACGCCGTGCACGCGGTTCGCCTCGTACGAGGGGACCTCGACGACGCGCAGGTTGGCTTGCGCGACGCGCACGTTGATCAGTGTCTCGACCTCGAAGCCGTCGCCCCAGCGCAGCTCGTCGCTGGTCTCCCCCGGCGCGAGGTCGAGCGCCGGCAGGCAGTGCCGCCAAAAGGTGTTGTAGCCGTAGCAGAGGTCGGTGTACGACGTCCGGTACAGGACGTTCACGACTGCGTTGAGGCCCCAGTTGCCCATCCGGCGGATGCGCGTGATGTCGTCGCTGCCGCCGCCCGCGGCAAAGCGGGTGCCCTTGGCGAAGTCGGCGCCCTCCACCAGCGCGCGGACGTAGCGCGGGATCTCGCGGGGGTCGGCCGAGCCGTCCGCGTCGAGCATGACGAGGATGTCGCCGGTGGCGGCGGCGAAGCCGCAGGCCATCGCGTTGCCCTTGCCGCGCCGGGTCTGGGTGAGGACGATCGCGTCGGGCCGCAGCGACTTCGCCACATCGAGCGAGCCGTCCGTCGAGTGGCCGTCGACGACGACGACCTCGTAGTCGGCCGGGATGAGCTCGAGCACCAGCGGGAGGTTCAGTGCCTCGTTGCGGGTGGGGAGGATGACGGACACGCGGGGTGACGCGAGCGCCTCGTCAGTGATGGGCAGCTGGTACGACATCCAGACCTCCGGACCGAGTCGGAGGGGTCCGGTTTCGCCACTGCTCGCTGCCGGCACTCCAGGCGACCATCTCGCCGGCAGGTCATCGCTACCCCGTCAACATCAGAGGCTCTGACGTCGACATTCATGACGCTAAGTAACTAGACGGTATGGAGGTGGCCCGGACGTAGGGCCGGGACCTCACTCGCAAGTTGTCGTGGGTTGCCGGCCGGGGCGAACCTGGGCCGGTAGAGCCAACAATTGCGGGAGGTCCCGGTGGAACGAGAGCGTACGAGTGTCGGGTTGGATGTGCACGCCCGGTCGGTAGTTGCCTGCGGCATCGACGACGACACGGGGGAGATGTTCCGGGCGCGGCTCGTCCCGCAGCCCGAGGCGATCTTCGGCTGGTTGCGGGAGCTGCCCGGGCCCGTCGCGGTGGTCTACGAAGCCGGACCGACCGGATTCGGGCTGGCCCGGTATCTGGCCGGCAGAGGGTGCGGTGTGTGGTGGCGGCACCGTCAAAGCTGCAGCGCCCGTCCGGGGACCGGGTCAAGACCGACGCCAAAGACGCACTGCTGCTGGCCCGGCTGCTGCGCCTCGGTGAGGTGACACCGGTCGCGGTCCCGACTGTGGTGCAGGAAGCGGCGCGGGATCTGGTCCGGGTCCGCGACGACGTCCGCGGCGATTTGATGCGGGCCCGGCACCGAACCTCAAAACTGCTGCTGCGCCAGGGGATCGTCTACACGGGTGGGACCGCGTGGACCGCCGCCCATCACGACTGGCTACGCCGGCAGAGCTTCGAGCAGCCGGCGCTGGCCGCGGCCTACGACAGCGCCCTGGAAACGGTGGTGCTAACGGCCGACCGGCGGGACCGGCTGGACAAGGCGATCGCCACGATGGCCGAAGACCCGGCCTGGTCGCCGGTCGTCAGCCGGCTGTCCTGCCTTCGGGGGGTATCGACGCTGACCGCATTCGGTCTCGCCGTCGAGGTCGGCGACTGGTCCCGGTTCACCGGCTCGAGCATCGGCGCATTCTTGGGACTGGTCCCGACCGAGCACTCCAGCGGCGCCAGCCGCAGCCAGGGATCGATCACCAAGACCGGCAATACCCACGCCAGGCGGCTGCTGGTCGAAGCCGCCTGGCACCACAAGCGGCCCTACCGGCCGTCGAAGACACTGCGGACCCGCTGGGAGCAGGCGCCGGCCGCAGCCCGAGTCCGCGGACACGCCGGCAACCAGCGGCTGCACCAACGCTGGCGGGCTTTCGACGGCCGGAAGAAGCGGCCGGTGATCGCGAACGTCGCCGTCGCCCGCGAACTCGCCGGCTGGTGCTGGTCTCTTGCCACACTGGACAACACCACGGCGGCCTGACCGCCCCCCCTGACCGGGGCCGGCCGGTAGCACGGCGACGGCAGCGCGTGGAGCGAACCCGCGATCTGACTATGAGTAGCCAGGGAGAAATCCAAGGTCACGCTCGACTTCTAGACAGCGGAGCGCTCCAGCCGAACAGCCCGTCCTGCGGTAACCAACCCGCGAATATCAGTCTGACCGCGCGTCGCCCTGACACGCACGCCGCCACTACCGGCCGGCCCCACCCCCCGGCACCACGGGCCTATCGGGGAACAGCCAGAAGAATGCTCAGGACGCCCAGCCCACGACAAGGACCAGGCGTCAGTTTCCGCACGCCCCTTGACAGACTGCGCTCCATATCAGTCAGGCCGTCGCATCGCACGTCTGGGTGAACGAACACCACTCGGCGGGGTGGGCGATCTGCCGGGCGGACGCTGCCGCTGGGCCGAGTGGCCGTACCCCGTCCGCCGCAACAGTCCCGGGCGGTCCGCGCACCCGGCAGCACTCGATTCATGCCGGCGTGACACCTTGCCCGAAGAACAACCCGTGGCAGCTCTCGCACGCCGGCGGACGCCGTATGCCGCCGTGTACGTGAACGGCGTGTGGCTCATGGCCAACACCGTCGCCACCGGCCTGCTCGGCGTCGGCTTCTGGGCGGTGGCAGCACGGCTGTTCCCCGCCTCCACCATCGGGCGGGAGGGAGCCCTCGTCAGCGCAATGGTCGGGATCTCGGCCATTGGCCAGCTCGGCTTGAACGCCGTCGTCGCCCGCTTCCTGCCATTGGCCGGATCGGGGGCCCGTCGGCTCATCGTCCGCTCGTACGCCGCCGCCGCCGCAGCAACGGCAGTCCTGACCCTGGTTCTGGTGGTGATCGCCGACATCAGCGGGGCTGACCCGCTCGGCGTCAGCGGCTCGCTGGGAACGCAGCTGCTGTTCGTGCTGAGCGCGGTGGCGTGGTGCGTGTTCGTGCTGCAGGACGCCGTGCTGGCGGCGGTCCGTGCAGCGCGCTGGGTGGCGGTCGAGAACATCGTCTTCGGGATCGCGAAGATCGCCCTGCTGCCACTGGTCGTCACCCTGCACCTCGCTCATGGCGTGTTCGTCGCCTGGGTCGTGCCGATGCTTGTCCTGCTGCTGCCCGTCAACGCCTATGTGCTCGCGCGCACAAGGCACTCCGGCGCCGCCGCTGCCCAATCCCCCGTGATGCGCGCGCTCGGGCGTCGCGGCGTGCGGCGCTTCGTGGGGATGGAGTTCGCATCGGCCGTCGTCGTCCAGCTGTCCGGCACGTTGCTGCCCGTGCTCGTCACCGGCGTGGTGGGTGCCGCGCAGAGCGCCGTGTTCTACCTGCCGTTCCTCGTCGTGCTGACGGCCGACCTGCTCGTGCTCAGCTGGACGACGTCGCTCACCGTCGAGGCGGCGCACCAGGAGTCCGCGGCGCTGCAGATGGCACGCAGCGTCGCCACGCGCTGCGTCCTGCTGGTCGGGGCCGTCGTGGTGGGCGGCCTCGCGCTGGCGCCGCTGATGACGCTCGTTTTCGGGCACCGCTCCACCGGCGGCGCGGTGCTCATCCTGCGGCTGCTGGTCCTCGCCAGCCCCGCGCGGGCCGTGCTGACCCTGTACGCCGCGGTGTGCCGGGTGCGCGGTCGGGGGCTCGCGATCCTGCTGAGCCAGGGGGCCGTCGTCCCGCTGCTGTTCATCGGCGTGGTCCTGCTCGGCAGCAGCGACGGGTCGAACGGTGTCGCCGTGGCGTGGGTGCTGGCCAACACGCTCGTCGCCGCGGTTGTCCTGCCCCGCCTGATCCGTGACTTGAGGGGCGAGGCAGTCAGCAAGACCCGACGCGAGGCCGTCACCGCACCGCCGCTCGCGACGACGGGCGCTGCACCGTGACCGTGCTGGATGCGGATGCCCGGCCAGCCCTAACTGCGCCCACAACGCACCGGCAGCCGAGGCAGGTGGCCGGCTGGTTGCTGGTCGGGCTTGCCGCTGCGGCGTGGGTCGTCGCACTGCCCCTGTCCGACGTCGCGCGGATCGACGGCTGGGGCCTGCTGAGCGCGCTCTCGCCGGTCTGGTTCGCCTCGTTCGTGCTCACGCTGGCCGCGTACGTCGTGGCCCTTCGGCGGGACGACGCGACGCCCCGCCTGCTCGTCGCCTGCCAGGTGATGCTGGTCCTGCTGCTGTTCGGCACGACCGCGGTGCTCTACGGCGCGCCCCGTTATCCGTGGACGCAGAAGCACATCGGCGTCGCGTCGGCCATCCTCAGCCACGGCCTGCACCGCTCGACCGACATCTACGACAACTACCCCGGCTTCTTCCTGCTCGCTGGCGCCGTGCACGCGGTCACCCGGATCTCGTTCAGTGACCTCGCCCGCTGGGCGGAGTTCGCCTTCGCGCTCGCCAGCTCCGGTGCTGCCCTGTTCGCGTTCCGGGGGCTGCGCCTGCCGCGCAACCGGCGCTGGCAGGCCCTCCTGCTGCTGACGTTGGGGAACTGGATCGGGCAGGGCTACTTCGCCCCGCAGGCCCTGGCGTACGTGCTCGCGCTCGTCATCGTCGGCGGGCTGCTGCGGCGAGCGGCCGGCATGGGGTGGTGGGCCGGGCGCGGCGGCGCGGTCGTGCTGGCCGTGCTGTTCCTGGCCCTCGCCGCGTCACACCAGCTCACGCCGTTCGCCGTCCTCGCGCAGGCCGGGCTGCTGTGGGTCTTCCGCGGCGGTCTGCGGTGGCGCTGGCCGGTGGTGTTCACCGGCATCCTCGCGGCATGGACCGCGACGGCGTGGCCCTACCTGCGGACGCACGGGCACGTCCTGCAGTTCGGGCTGTTCGACAGCGTCCGAGCGCCCGGGGGTGGGCTCGTCCCCAGCCTGCCTGGCGCACGGCTCGTCCAGACGGCGGGCCCGGCCCTCGTCGCACTGCTAGGGTGCCTTGCCGCGCTGGCTTTGGTGCGTGCGGTTCGTGACGGCCGGTGGCAGCGGATCCGCCCGGTCGTGCTCCTGGCGGTCGCGCCGGTCGGCGTGCTCGCCGGGCAGGCCTACGGCAACGAAGGGGTGCTGCGCGTCTATCTGCTGGCCCTGCCTTGGCTGAGCGTGCTGATCGTCACCGAGCTGCTGCCGGCCCCCCGCGGGCGGCGAGTTGCCGGGGCTGCCGGTCTCGTCGGACTCGCGCTGGTGGGGACGCTGGCCGTGCCCGCCGCGTTTGCGCTGGAACTCGTCAACCATGTCGACCCGACCGAGGCGTCGGCCGCCGCCTGGTTCGAGACGCACACTCCCGCCGGTGCGCCGCTGGTGGTGATGGATGGCGCCGCGCCGACCCGCAGCACCGCCTCGTATGCGCTGCACGTGAGCGGAGACCGGATCGCGGCCGACGTTCTGTCCGACGACCCCGGGTTCCGCGTCGCCGCGAAGGACCCGCAGGACCTCGAGAACTTCGCCGTCGACGCATGCCTCTCAGCGGCCGGCGACGGACCGGGGTACCTGCTGACCGGTCCGGGGACCGCCAACTTCGGCTACCTCTACGGGCTGCTCACCCCCGCTACGTACGCCGGGCTGCTGCAGGTCCTCGGCGATGACCCGGACGTGTCGCTCGCCCACCGCAGCGGCGACAGCGCCATCTGGACGTGCTCGCAATGACCGCATCGACATACCTGCGCCGGCTGACCGCGAGTGCGGGCGTCCTGGCCGTACTCACTACGGCTGCGTGCGCGAGCAGTGCGACGGGGACGTCCGGCCAGGTCGGGACGGGCTCGAGCGGCCCCACCCGGCCGCCCGCTGCGGCCACCCTCGGCCGGCTGGTCTGGAGCGACGAATTCACCGGCCGTGTCGGCAAGCCGCCCGACGCGCGGTACTGGACCACGGCCCTCGGCTCCGGCGGCAACGGCTGGGGCAGCGGGCAGCTGCAGAGCTACACCGCGAGCCCGTCCAACCTCGCGCTCGACGGCAACGGCCACCTGCAACTGACGGCGCGCCGCGGTGCCATGACCGGTGCCGACGGCATCACCCAGCAGTTCAGCTCGGCCCGGATCTCCACGGCCGGGCGGGTGGAGCCGAAGTACGGCACGGTCGAAGCCCGGCTCCAGCTGCCGTCGGGGGCCGGGCTGTGGCCCGCCTTCTGGTTGCTCGGCGCCAACTTCCCCGAGGTTGGCTGGCCGGCTTCCGGCGAGGTCGACATCATGGAGACGCACGACGAGGCGCACCGCGTGTTCTCCTACCTGCACTACCCCTCCCCCGGATCCCCGAATGGGTCGGTGACCGGGCAGCACCTACTGCGGGGGACGGCGATCGCGCCCGGCTGGCACACGTACACCCTTACTTGGACGGCGGACGCGATGGTCATCCGCATCGACGGGAAGGTGTGCCTCGACGCGGAGCTCCGTCAGCTTCCCGCCGGCGCGGGTGCGGTGTTCGACAAGCCCTTCAGCATTCTGCTCAACCTTGCAGTCGGCGGCACCTACCCGGCCCCGGTAGACGCGAGCACCCCGTTCCCGTCGACCCTGCTCGTCGACTACGTGCGGGTGTACGCCCCGCGCTGAAGCCCCGTTCGGGTGACCGGTGCCACCGGCGGCGCACCGACACCTTCCTGGTGACAGCGCCCCGGCTCCCCCGCGCCCGGGCGGCGGTCCGACGGCTGCGGACGCTCGCGCTGTGCGGCGCGGCGACTGCCGTGGTCGCCGGGTGCACGCTGCCGCAGGGCTGGGTTCCCGTGGCTCCCGTGCAGCCCACATCCGATCTGAGCCGGGTAGTGGCTGCCCAGCCGTGGCAGGGGCGTTACAGCGCCAACCCGGCCGCGATGCGGGATGCTGGCGGTCGCGCCTGGCAGCCCGATGCCGGCATCGCCCACGGCGGGCAGCTCGTCCGTACTTCAGCGCCGATCGCGGGCACAGCGAGCCCCGCCCTCTACCAAGCCCAACGGCGAGGAGCGGTGACGTTCGACATCCCCGTCCCTGCCCCTGGCACCTACGCGGTCGACCTGCTGCTGGCTGAGACCGGCGGGGTGCACGCCGGTCAGCGCGTGTTCGACGTTCTCGCCCAGGGCTCGACGCGGGCCCGCTCGGTCGATGTCGCGGCTCGCGTCGGGCTCGCGCGCGCCGACCACGTCGTCGTTCCCGTCCTCGTCACCAGCGGCAGTCTTCATCTGGAGCTGCGGGCGCAGGTCGGCGTGCCGTCGGTCGGTGCGGTCGACGTGGCACTCGTCAGCAGCGCGACGACCGGTGAGCGCACGGCGTTCGACGACACCTTCTCCGGTTCGGCCGGTACCGCCCCCAGCACGACATGGCAGGCGCAGACCGGAGGCCGCTGGGGTGGTGGCGCCGAGCTGCAGGCTTACACGGCCCGCCCCAGCAACGTCGCGCTCGACGGCAGCGGGCACCTGGCGCTGACGGCCCGGCGGGAGACCTTCACCGGCGCCGACGGGGCGACGAACAGCTACACCTCCGCGCGCCTGGAGACCGGCGGACAGTACAGCTTCCGGTACGGCCGGGTTTCGGCCGTCATGCAGGTCCCCGCGGGCACCGGCTACTGGCCGGCGTTCTGGGGGCTGGGCGACACCGTGGGCACCGCGACCTGGCCTTCGAGCGGCGAGATCGACGTCGCCGAGGTCATCGGCCAGCGGCCAACAGCGGTGGACGGGCACGTGCACGGCCCGACCATGAGCGGTGCCAGCTTCGGCCCCGGCTACGAGCAGACGGCCGCGACCAGCCTCGCCCTCGGCTTCCACACCTACTCCGCCCTCTGGCTGCCGGACAGCGTCAGCTTCTCGTTGGACGGCAAGGACTACGGGACCGTCGACCGCGCTGACCTCCCCGCGGGCCAGCTGTGGGTCTTCGACAAGCCGGAGCACCTGGTGCTCAACCTCGCCGTCGGTGGGGCGTGGGCGGGTGCGCCGGATGCGTCGACGCCGTCCACGGCGACCCTGCTCGTCGACCGCACGACGGTCGCCCGGTGGTGACCGTCGTCAGCGCTGCGCCGACCGCGTGGCCCGGCGGGGTTCGTGCCGCGCCGACGTGCACGGTGGTCGTCTGCGTCTACACCGAACGGCGCTGGGACGACATCGTCCGCGGGGTGGCGGCTCTGGCCCGGCAGACCCAGCCGGCCAACCAGGTGGTGCTGGTCGTCGACCACAACCCGCAGCTGCTCGACCGCGTGGTCCGCGCCTTCGCGCCGGAGGTCGAGGTGCTGGCTAACCGGCACGGCAAGGGTCTGTCGGGGGCACGCAACACAGGTGTCGAGGCGGCCGCGGGTGAGGCCATCGCCTTCCTCGACGACGATGCCGAGCCGGCCGACGACTGGCTCGAGCTGCAGCTCGCGCCATATGCCGACCCGGACGTGATCGGCGTCGGTGGTGCCGCGCTCGCCGCCTGGGAGCGGGGACGACCCCGCTGGCTGCCGCCGGAACTCGACTGGGTCGTCGGATGCAGCTACCGCGGCCTGCCCGAACGGCCCGCACAGGTGCGCAACCCCATCGGCGCCAACATGTCCTTCCGCCGGACGGCGTTCGCGGCCGGGGGATTCACGGAAGGGCTGGGCCGCGTTGGGACCCTGCCCCTGGGATGCGAGGAGACAGAGTTCTCGATACGCGCTGCTGCTGCGCACGTGGGCTCCCGCGTCATGTACGCGCCGGACTCTGTCGTGCACCACCACGTGACCCCCGACCGGACAACCTGGCGCTACCTCGTGCGGCGCTGCTACGCCGAGGGCCAGTCGAAAGCGGCCGTTGCGAGCCTGGTCGGCAAGGGCCCGGCCCTGGCGAGCGAGCGGGCCTACCTGCGCAGCACACTGCCCCGCGCCGTTCGGCGAGAGCTGGGTGCTGCAGGAGGCTGGCGCCGAGCGGGCGCTGTGGTGGTTGCCGTGGCCGGGGCGGGGGCGGGCTACGTCCGCCAGCGCTGCCGGCGGGGTGCGCGATGACGACGATCCCACGGGCCGCGGTGAGCCCGCTGTTGGCGATCGACCTGGAGCAGCCGCTACCAGACCTTGCCACGGACGCAGCAGGCCACAGCACCCGGGCGCTGCCGCTGCTCCGGCTTCACGGACAGCCCCTGGGGCTCGTACCGGTAACGCTGCCCTGCCCCCCGGCTCGCCTGGCGGGTGAGATCGACCGGGTGCTCGGGGATGCCGTGCGGGGCCACCTCACTGCGGACGGGCTGACCTGGCCGGGTCGGGTGCAGTCCGGGGTCGGGCTGCCGGACCACACGGCGTGCCACCGCGAGCCGGTCGCCGCCTCGGTCAGCGTCGTCGTCACCGCCATCGCTGCCGGCGACGAGCTCGCCGGCGTGCTGCGCGGGCTGCAGCAACAGGAGCACGCGCCGCATGAGGTCATCGTCGTCGACAACCGGCCGGCCTCGAGTGGGCTGGCCCAGTTCGTCGCGGACTGGACGGCCTCGCCCGTGCACTACATCGCAGAGCCCCGGCCAGGCCTGTCGTGGGCGCGCAACGCCGGACTGGCTGCTGCCGGCGGTGACGTCGTCGTCTTCTCCGACGATGACGTCGTGGTCGACCCCGGCTGGCTGCACGCGCTGCTGACCGGCTTCGACGCGCCGGACGTCACGTGCGTGACTGGGCTCATCTTGCCGCTCGAGCTCGAGACAACCGCCCAGCAGTGGATCGAGCAGTTCGGCGGCTTCGGCAAGGGCTTCAGCCGGCGGCGCTTCGACCTCGACCAGCATCGCGACCCGAGCCCGCTCTACCCGTTCAACGCTGGGGTGTTCGGCAGCGGCGCGAACACCGCCTTCCGTACCGCTGAGATGCGGAGGATCGGCGGCTTCGACGTGCACCTCGGGACCGGGACCCCGGCTCGCGGCGGCGAGGACCTCGACATCTTCCTGGAGGTTCTTGCCGGTGGTGGCGCCATCGTCTACGAGCCGTCTGCGGTGCTGTGGCACGCGCACCACCGCGAGGTAGCCGCCCTGCGGCGACAGGTCCGCGGCTACGGCGTGGGCCTAGGGGCAGCGATGACCAAGCGGTTCGTCGAGCGGCCGGTCGAGCGCCGGCAGATGCTGCGACGGGTGTCGGTCGGGCTTCGGCACCTGCTTGACCCCGGGAGCGCCAAGAACGCCAACAAGACCGCCGCGTACCCGCGCTCGCTCACTCTGCTGGAGCTGGCGGGTGTCGCTCAGGGGCCGTTTGCCTACTGGCGGAGCCGGCGGGGTTGACGCCTGACCCGGTCATGAGCGGGCAATACCGAGCAGACCCAGGCGAGCGCAGTTATTCCCCTACCGACGGCCACTGTTCTATGCGTGTGACGTACCGCAACTTGTCACAACCTGTCACGATTCGCGCATAGCCTTGGAACCAGCGCCGCCACGCTGATCACAAATATTTCCTGCAGGTAAACGGAAACAGGACGTTCCCGCTGCAGGGGGACCGCAGGCCGATTGTCACCGATCGTTGCCAAGCCACGCGGCATCACGCGTACCACGGAAGGTAATGATGCACGCCCTGATTCAGGCATGAGTTCACTTACCGTCGTCGTTCCGACGTTCAACGAAGCGGGAAATGTCGCCGCCCTCGTCGACCAGCTCGACGCGCAACTACGCGACATCGACGCCGAGGTCTTGTTCGTCGACGACTCGACCGACCACACCCCGGACACCATCCGCGAGGTCGCGATCCACTCCGAGCTGCCGGTGCGGGTCCTGCATCGCGCGAGACCGGCCGGGCGCCTGGCCGGGGCGGTCGTGGCCGGCTTGGAGGCGGCGAGCTCCCCCTGGGTCATCGTGATGGACGGCGACCTGCAGCACCCGCCCGCCGCCGTGCCCACGCTTTACCGGCAGGCGCTGCTCGGTGGCAGCGATGTCGTCGTCGCCAGCCGCTACCTCGCAGGCGGCCACGCGACCGGGCTTGACGGCCGCTTCCGGCGGCTGGTCTCGACCCTGTCCGGCCGGTCTGCCAAGACCCTGTTCCCACGCCGGCTGGCCGGTTGCAGCGACCCGATGAGCGGGTTCTTCGCGGTGCGCCGCGAGGCACTGCGGCTGGACACCGTCACACAGTGCGGCTACAAGATCCTGCTGGCCCTGCTGCTGCACCAGCGGCTGACGATCTCCGAGGTGCCGTTCGCCTTCGCGCCCCGTAACGCCGGGGAGAGCAAGGCGTCGATGCGGGAGGGCCTGCGCTACCTGCGCCTGCTCGCCCTGCTGCGTACCGGTCCGGGGCTGCTGTTCGCGCTGGTGGGGGTCTCGGGTGTGCTGCCCAACCTGCTCACCGTCGCCGCACTGACCGGGGTCGGCACGCACTACCTGCTGGCAGCTGCCGTTGCGACCCAGGTCGCCATCCTGTGGAACTTCGCGGGGGCGGAGCTGATCGTCTTTCGGGACCGCAGGGTAGGCAAGCTCTGGCACCGCGCGATCCGCTACATCGCGGTGTCCGAGACCGACCTGGCCCGGCTGCCGTTCGTCGCCCTGCTCGTCACATACCTCGGGCTGAACACCGTTCTGGCCACGGCGGTAACTCTCGTCGCCGCCGTCGCGCTGCGCTACTCGCTTGCGGCCCGGCTCGTCTACGGAACCGGCAGCACTGCATCAGCCACCGTCGCTCCCGGCGTGCCAGGCGGTGCGCTGTGACCGCGCCGACGCAGCGCCGGGTCAGGGTGACCGCCCGTCGGCGGCTTGCGACCGGCGCGGGGTCGCCGGCCGCCCGCCGCTCGTCCACCGGCGGGCAGCAGATCGGCTCGCAGCACCACCTGCCGTCCCCGCCGACCGACACCGAGCGCGACTCCCACCTGGGCAGCCAGCGCCGCTGGCTCGGCCCCGCCACCTACCTCGGATACCTGCTGATCGTCGTCAGCGTCGTCTTCTTCATCGGCGACCACATATGGGCTGCAGTGCTGATCGTTCCGCTGGCGCTGAGCACGGCGTCGACAACGCTGGCGCTGCTCACCTCGGTGCAGCGCTCCCGCGTCTCGCTGGCGGCCCACCGTCAACGGGTCGGCTCCTGGCGCCCGGGGCACTACCCCAGCGTCGACGTCTTCCTGCCGTCCGCCGGCGAGGACCTGGCCGTCCTCGAGAACACCTTCCGGCACGTCCACCAGCTGCGCTGGCAGGGGGCGCTGCGCGTCTACGTGCTCGACGACTCGGGTCGGGCAGACGTGAAGGCACTTGCGAGCACCTGGGGCTTCAGCTACCTCAGCCGCCCGGACCGGGGCCATTTCAAGAAGGCCGGCAACCTACGCTACGGCTACGACCACTCGCAGGGCGACTACATCGCCATCTTCGATGCCGACTTCGTGCCGCGGCAGGACTTCCTGTACGAGCTCGGGCCCTACTTCGACGACCCGACGACGGCCATCGTGCAGTCGCCGCAGTACTTCGACGTGCACGAGGACATGAACTGGCTGCAGCGAGCAGCCGGCAGCACGCAGGTGCTGTTCTACCGCTACGTGCAGCCCAGCCGCGACGCCAGCGCCGCGGCCATCTGCGTGGGAACCAGCGCGATGTATCGCCGGTCGGCGCTGGAGAAGTCCGGCGGATTCGCGCAGATCGGCCACAGCGAAGACGTGCACACGGGCGTCAACCTCATGGAGGTCGGCTACCAGACGCGATACATCCCCACCGTGGTGAGCAAGGGAGCCTGCCCCGACTCGTTCAACCAGTTCGTGACCCAGCAGTACCGCTGGTGCAACGGCTCGATGAGTCTGCTGTTCTCGCGCCGCTTCCACGGCATCGATCTGACCTTCATGCAGAAGCTGTGCTACTGGTCAGGCTTCCTGTTCTACATCTCCACCGCGCTCGACGTGCTGACCGTGGCGCTGCCGCCTTTGCTGATGGCGTACTTCGCTGCGGCACAGGTGACAGTGGAGAACTACGTGTTCGTGATGCTGGCCCTGGTCGCCCGGCAGGCGCTCATCCCGTTCATCACCAGCGACGGCGACTCGCTGGTGAACCTGGCCCGCATCCAAGCGACCTACTCCTTCGCCCATCTGGTGCAGATCTGGGACCTGGCACGTGGCCGCGAGGACGGCTGGGTTGCCACGGGAGCCAGCGCATCGACGGTCACCGCCCGCCGAATCATCCGCGTGGCCCGGGTCTGGCTCGTCTCGACACAGATCCTGCTGTGGGCCGCCGTCGCGTGGCGCGTCCCTCAGTACGGGTTGAGCCACTACTGGCCGATGATCTTCTTTGGCCTGTTGAACCTCTACATCGTCTACCCGATCGTCACGGCCAGCGAGCACCTGCCGGCCCCCATGCGGGTGGCACGACGGGTGAGCGAGACCGGCCGGCTTCGGCAGAAGGTGGCAGCATGAGCGTCCTTGAGTTGACTCGCCCTACTGCGCCGCCGGCACCGGGGGCGCCGGGGGCGCCGGGGGCGCCGGGGGCGCCGGGGGCTGCGTGCACGGTCAAGCGCCGCCGATACGCTCTCTGGGCCGGCCTCTCGCTGCTCGCGATCCTGGTCATCCAGGTCGCCCTAGCAGTCCGGCCGGGGATGAACGGCACGCCGTTCGAGGACGAGGGCCTCTACATCTACATGGGCCACCGGATGATCGACCACCTCCTGCACGGGACGTTCCTGTCCGAGTACCCCGGCGCCTACTTCTCGGGAGCCCCCGGCTTCTACCCGGTGCTCGCCGCGATGGGCGACCATGTCGGCGGTCTGCAAGGGGCCCGGACGGTCAGCCTGCTGTTCACGCTGGGCGCTACGGTCTGCGTCAACGGGCTCGGGCGCCAGCTCTACGGGCGGCTGGCCGGGTTGCTCGGCGCTGCAGCCTTCGTCCTATGCGGATCGGTCATCTACCAGTCGGACTTCGCCACCTTCGACTCGACGACCCTGTTCCTCGTCGCCGCAGCCGCGTGGCTGACCGTGTACAGCGTCCGGCACGACCGCTTCCTGTGGGCTCCTGCCGTCTCCGTCCTGCTCGTGCTCGCCTTCTACGCCAAGTACGCCGGCGCGGTCTACGTGCCCATCGTCGCCGCGCTGGCCACAGTGGCGGCAGCCCGGAAGGACCGGCTGCTCGTCGTGCGCCGCACCGCTTTCATGCTCGTGTCGGCCGTGGCGCTGGGCTACTTCATCTACGCGCTGTGGGGGCTCAGCCTCGGGGCAGGCATCGCCGTCACCACGACCTCGCGCGACGTGCTCAACCCGGCCAGCGCCGGAAATCTCGTCCACCAGATCGTGCTGTGGGTCGGCCCCTGGCTGGCCCTGGCGGCGGCAGGCGCGCTGCTGACCCGGCGCACCTGGGCGGTCTCGGCCGTCCTGCTCGCGGGCGCCGTCGTCGCGCCGCTGCAGCAGGTGCGCATCGGGGAGTCGACGTCACTGGCCAAGCACGTCGCCTTCGGAATGATCTTCGCCGCGCCGCTGGTGGGCCTGCTGCTGTCGCGGCTGGTGTCCCGGGTCCGTGTGGTGAGCGTTCCGCTCGTGGCCGGCGTGCTCGTCGCCCTAGGGGCTTCCGGGCTCCACTACTCGCACGAGTTCATGACCGGATGGGTGTCCGACGCCGCGGTCATCGCCCCGTTGGACCGGCTCATCGCCGCCACGCCGGGCAAGGCCATACTCGGCGAGCAGCCGGCGCCGGAGCGGTATGCGCTGCGCACGCACACCGCGCCGACGCAGTGGACCGACACGTACTCCTTCTCCTACGACGGCAAGACCGGACCGGGCGCGTACAAGGAAGCGATCGACCAGAGTTCGTATGGTGTCATCTACCTCGCCAAGCAGCCCTACGCCGGCCACCCGGACGGTTCGCCGACTCCGAACGGCGCCTACGTCTACCGCTACCTGACCAAGCAGCGCACGCCATACCGGCTGGTCGGAACGGTTCCACGGGTGCTGCTGGGCAAGGTCGTCGGACAGTGGTACCTGTTCGTCCCCAAGGCGGCGCGCCTGCCCGGCCAGGGGGCACCTGCGGGCTGAGGCGCCGAGACGCCACCCGAACCGCCGATCGGGCTAGGTCGAGCGTTGGTCGATACTCCCAGGGCCAGCGTCGTCTTCCTGAGGTGGTCTCGTGCCCGCATATGCCCTACCAGTGGCACGTCATCGGCTCGTCCATCTGCTGGCCGCAAGCCTGCTGAGCGGAGTGATGCTGCTGGCAGCGGGGTGCACGGCGGCTACCGCGAGCTCATCGGTCGAGGCTGAAACCTTTGCCTTGCCGGCGGCCGCGGGCCAGGTGTTCAGCGACCCGGCGGCGTCGGGCGGCTCGGCCCTGCTCATCTGGACCACAGGCACGGCGACGACGACAACGACGATGCCGGCCGCCTCGAGGATCACCGTGCGAGCCCGGGGCGACCAGTGCGCGGGTGCCCCGCTGCTGCGGCTGACCGTCGACGGAGCGGTGGCGGGCACGACCGCCGTTTCCAGCAGCACCTGGACCGACATCGTGTTCACCGGCTCGTGGACCGCCGGCCTGCACCAGCTCGCCGTCTCATATACGAACGATGCCTATGTGCCGGGCTGCGACCGAAACTTGCGGGTCGACAAGATCTCGTTCAGCGTGGCCTCCATGCCGCCCGTTGTGCAGCCGGCGACGCGGCTGTTCGGGCTGTCCTCGTCGGGAGACGACCGGGGGATTCCCGCTGCGACCGCGACGGCGGCCTCGCTCGGCCGGCACCTGGACGTGGTGAACTTCTACGAGGCTTGGGTGTGGAACGCGCCGTTGCCCGTGACCCAGTTGAACGAGATCGCGGCCGCGGGCGCCCGGCCCGAGATCACTTGGGAGCCGTGGGACCCGCGGCAGGGGGCGACTCAACCGTCGTACAGCCTGGGCGCGATCGACAGCGGTGCCTACGACAGCTACATCAGCAGCTGGGCCCGGGCTGCTGCCGCGTCCGGCAAGCCTCTCATGCTCCGCTTCGGGCACGAGATGAACGGCAACTGGTATCCGTGGTCGCCCGCGGTCAACGGCGGCAGCGGTGCCGGGTACGTCGCCGCGTACCGGCATGTCCACGACCTGTTCCGCGCCGCGGGTGCGACCAACGTGTCGTGGGTGTGGAGCCCCAACATCGTCCAGGGCATGCCGACCGACCTGAGCCAGGTCTACCCGGGCGCCGGCTACGTCGACACGATCGGCGTCGACGGCTACAACGGCGGCAGCGACGTGCCTTCCATGGGCGGCTGGCGCTCGCCGCAGCAGGTGTTCACCCCAACGCTGCAGGCACTGGCGCAGCTGGCCCCGGGCGTGCCCGTCATCGTCAACGAGACCGGCAGCAGCGAGAACGGTGGCGACAAGCCGGCCTGGATCACCCAGCTCTTCAGCTACCTGGCCGCCACGCCGGTCACGGGGGTGGTGTGGTTCGACTTCGCGAATGCCGGCCAGGCGGACTGGCGGCTAGCCACCTCGCCGACGAGCCTCGCCGCAGCCCGGGCGGCGCTGGCTAGGTGGTGAGGGTGTCGCGTCAACCGACGTGAAAGGCGTTCTGCGCCGCCTCAACCCCGTTGGCGATGACCGACTCGACCGCATCCGCGGCCCGGTCGAGCACGAACGGCAGCTCCTTGCGCTCCGCCGGGCTGAAGTCGCGGAGCACGAAGTCGGCCGGGTCCATCCGCCCAGGTGGTCGGCCGATGCCGACCCGTATCCGGGCGTAGCCCTTGGACCCGGTGGACGAGTCGATCGAGCGCAGTCCGTTGTGGCCACCGTGGCCGCCCCCGACCTTGATGCGCAGCGTGTCGAAGGGGATGTCGAGCTCGTCATGAACTACGAGCAGCTGCTCGACCGGCACCTTGTAGAAGCCCAGCACGGAGCTGACCGGACCGCCGGACTCGTTCATGTACGAGCGGGGCTTGGCCAGCACGGCGCGACTGCCGGCGAGGTGTCCCTCCAGCACGTCGGCGCGCCCGCGGACACCCGCTTTGAACCGGCCACCGACGCGGGAGGCCAGCTCGTCGAGCACCATCGCCCCGACGTTGTGCCGGTTGCCGACATAACCCGGCCCGGGATTGCCCAGCCCGACGACGACCCAGGGGCCCTCAGGAGCGGGTGAGCTCACTCCCCGCTGGTGCCGCTGGGCGCCCCGCCGGGCCCGCCGGCAGCGCTGTCGGTGTCAGGAACGATGTCGCCCTCGCCGGCGGGCTCATCGGCGGCAGCCTCGGCGGCCGCAGCCTCCTGGCCCGCCTGCCCAGCGCCGACCTCGGCCTCAGCCTCGGACAGCTCGGCGTCGATCTGCTCGGCGGTGGGCGCTGCCGTGCCGTTGACGACGAGCAGCTCGGCGTCGCTGACCAGCGTTGCACCCGCCGGCAGTGGCACCTGGGAGGCGTGGATCTGCTGCCCGACGGCGAGTCCCGCGATGTCGACCTCGACTCCGGTCGGCAGGTTGGTGGCCTCGGCCTCGAGCGACAGCGAGGTCAGCAACTGGTCGACCAGCGTGTCGCGGTCAGCCTCGCCTACCAAAGTGATCGGGACGTCGACGGTGACCTTCTCACCGCGTCGGACGGCGATGAGGTCGACGTGCTCGATGGTCTGCTTGATGGGGTCGCGCTGCACGTCCTTGGCCAGCGCGAGCTCGCTGCCGCCCTCGACCTCGAGGGTGAGCAGGGCGTTGGCGTCGCGGCGCAGGGCGAGGGCAAGCTCCCGGCTCGGCAGGCTCAGGTGGCGCGGAGCCGCGCCGTGACCGTAGAGGACGGCGGGCACCTTGCCGGCCCGGCGGGTGCGGCGAGCGCCGCCCTTGCCGAACTCGGTGCGCGGCTCGACTGCGATGCGGACCTCGGACACGGTGGTGGGACTCCTTGCACAGGTTCAGATGAGGACTCGTCTCCACCAGCAGGGGGACGATCGCCCATGTTACGCGCCTGCGCTCACCGGCTCACCGACTCGAATTCCGGCTCAGGCATCGCCGCCGAACAGGCTGGTCACCGACCCGTCGCTGAACACCTCACGGATCGCGCGGGCCAGCAGCGGGGCGATCGAGAGAACGGTCAGGGTGTCGAGCCGCTTGTCGGAGTCGATCGGCAGGGTGTCGGTCACGACGATCTCGCTGATCCGGCTGTTCTTCAGCCTGTCGATGGCGGGCCCGGAAAGCACGCCGTGCGTCGCCGCGACGACGACCTCCGTTGCACCCGCCTCGTACAGCGCGTCGCTGGCCTTCACGACGGTGCCAGCGGTGTCGATCATGTCGTCGACGATGATGCAGTGCCGGCCTGCGACCTCGCCGACCACCCGGTTGGCCTGCACCTGGTTCGGCCGGGTCTTGTCACGCGTCTTGTGGATGAACGCCAGCGGCACCCCGCCGAGGCGCTCCGTCCAGCGCTCGGCCACCCGCACCCGCCCGGAGTCGGGGGCCACGACGGTGATCGGCTTGTCGATGAACTTGGCCTCCAGGTGCTCGGCCAGCACGGGCAAGGCGAACAGGTGGTCGACCGGGCCGTCGAAGAAACCCTGGATCTGGGCGGTGTGCAGGTCGACGGTCATCAGCCGGTCGGCGCCGGCCGTCTTGAACATGTCGGCGATGAGCCGGGCGCTGATCGGCTCGCGACCGCGGTGCTTCTTGTCCTGCCGGGCGTAGGGGTAGAACGGCGCGACGACGGTGATGCGCTTGGCCGAGGCGCGCTTCAGGGCGTCGACCATGAGCAGCTGCTCCATCAGCCAGGTGTTGATAGGCGCCGCGTGCGCTTGGACCACGAAGGCGTCACACCCGCGCACGGACTCCTCGAAGCGCACAAATATCTCGCCATTGGCGAAGTCGTAGGCCGCGGTGGGGACGATGGCGACCCCCAGCTCCTGCCCGATGCACTGGGCGAGCTCGGGATGCGCCCGCCCCGAGAACAGCATCAGGTTGCGTCGCGACTTGCCGCGCATGCCGGTCATTGGTCCGTCTCCTTGGGGTCGTCCGCGCGGGTGGCCGGCTGCTGGTGTGCGGGTTGTGCCGCGGCGCGGGCGGCGTCGGCGGAGGCGGTGCCGGCGCGGCGGCGCTCAACCCATCCCTCGACGTTGCGCTGGCGGGCGCGGGCCACGCCGATGGCGCCGGGCGGGACGTCGTCGGTGATGACGCTGCCGGCGGCAGTGTAGGCGCCGTCGCCGACGGTGACGGGGGCCACGAGCATTGTGTCACTGCCGATCTTGACGTGGTCGCCGACCGTGGTGCGGGACTTGGTGACGCCGTCGTAGTTGACGAAGACCGTGGCGCATCCGATGTTGCTGCCGGTCCCGATCTCGGCGTCGCCGACGTAGGTCAGGTGCGGCACCTTGCTGCCGGCGCCGACGGTGGCTGCCTTCATCTCGACGAACGCTCCGGCCTTGACGTTCGCGGCAAGCCGGGTGCCGGGGCGCAGATAGGTGTAGGGCCCGACCTCGCAGCCGGGCCCGATGTCGGCGCCGTCGGCGGTGGTGCAGCGCACGCGGGCAGCTTCGCCGACTGAGGTGTCGGTCAGGGTGCTGTCCGGGCCGATCGTCGCTCCCCTGGCGATGCTGGTGGCGCCGACCAGCCGGGTGCCTGGCAGCAGGGTGACATCGGGCTCGAGCGTGACGTCGAGGCCGAGCCACGTCGTCGCCGGGTCGACGACCGTGACGCCCGACCGCTGCGCCTGCTCGACGAGCCGGCCGTTGAGCAGCCGGCCGGCGGTGGCGAGCTGGACGCGGTCGTTGACCCCCATGGTCTCGGCGGGCGCCGGGCTGCTGTGGGCCTGGACGACGGCGCCGTCGGCGACGAGCAGGGCAACGACGTCAGTGAGGTACTCCTCGCCCTGGGCATTGTCGGTGGTGAGGCGGCCCAGCGCATCGCGCAGGGCGTCGGCGGCAAAGGCGTAGACGCTGACCGCCACTTCGTGGATGGCGAGGGTGGCCTCGTCGGCGTCGCGCTGCTCGACGACCGCCCGGACCGAGCCGCCGTCGCGGACGACGCGGCCGTAGCCGGTGGGGTCGTCCATCGTGGCGGTCAGCAGGGTGGCGGCGGCGTGCTGCTCGCGGTGGCGGCTGCACAACGCAGTCAGCGTGCCGGGGGTCAGCAGGGGGGCGTCGCCGGGAACGACGACGACGGTGGCCTGCGGGTCGTCAGGGGCCGCACCGGGCTGGTCGTCAGCCAAGGCTTCGAGCGCGACCCGGACGGCGTGGCCGGTCCCGTTCTGCTGCTCCTGCACCACGGCGGTGACGCCGGCGGGAAGGGATGCGGTCACCTGCTCCCGCCCGTGGCCGACGACGACCGCCGTTCTTTCCGGGCTGAGCGGCTCGAGCGCCGTCAGGACGTGGCCGAGCATGCTGCGGCCGGCGAGCTCGTGCAGGACCTTCGGCGTCTGCGAGCGCATCCGGGTGCCTTCGCCAGCCGCCAGAACGATGGCAACCCAGGGCCGGGCATCCGTCACTGATGCTCCTTGCGGCAGGGGTGGCGGTCGTTGTCACTGTACCGGCGGCCACTGTCGCAAGGAGGTTTCGAACCGCGGTTCGCGCGCTCCGGCGCCAGGACTCGAACCCGGACCGGACACCACCAAAGGGTGCCGTGCTGCCATTTACACCACGCCGGATGGTGCGCCGTCGCTACGATGCCACGCCTCAGCGGGCGCAGCGCCCGGGGTGCGTGTCGAAACTGCATGTGTCCTAGCGGTAGCAGGACCCTGGTACGGCCCGTCACCAGGCGACACGCCGCGACGCGATGCAAGCCGTATGCAGGTCGGATCGAAGGAAACCTCAGACGCGCTCCAGCGCCTGCCTGACCGCGGCTGCTACCGCTGCGGGCTGATCGCGCAACTGAGTCGGGGTAAAGCGCAGCACCGTCCATCCCGCCAGCACGATGTCGTTCTGGCGGCGCCGGTCACGCTCGAAGGCGCCGCGGCCGTTGTGGTGGGCGTAGCCGTCGATCTCGACGACGAGGCGCTCGAGCAGCCACGCGAAGTCGACACGCGCCAGGAGCCTGCCGTCGACCCGGATCTCGACCTGCTCCACAGGGGTCGGCAGGCCGGCCGCGAGGAAAAGGAGCCTGGCCTGCGTCTCGGGGACGGAGCCGGAGGCCGACGAGGCCAGGTTTAGAACGGCAGCGGCGCGCCGGGCGTGCTTCCAGGGGCCCCGTGCGCGCAGTGCTGCCGCGAGCTCCTCCAGCGTCACCGCCCGTGCGCGCAGGGCCGAGTCGACAGCGACGACAGCCTCGTCGCGCGGAAGGCTTGCCGTGAGGTCGAGCGCGGTACGGCAGGCAGCGGTCACCGGCAGGATGCCCCCGACGTACTCCACCTCGCGCTGTGCGGAGTGGTGCAGCAGCACGCCCGTTCCGCCTCGGGCATGCCCGCGGTCTCTCGGGACGGTGAGGTGCAGAGCTTCCGGACGCCGCACGAGTTCCCAGCCGCGCACGAGGGCGGCGGTCTCGTGACTCGCCGCGGCCGCGGGGCCGGCGCGCAGCGCGGCGCAGACCACTGGGTCGAATGGCCGAGCTTCTCGACCGTTCACGGAGAGGATCCCTCGCTCCACCCGCCTCCAGTGCTCGCGCCGCAGCCGGCGACGGATGTCGCAGGGCGAGTGGCCCGCCGCTTGGGCTTGGGCCAAGGAGAACAGGCCGTACGCGACGGCGCGGTCGGGGTCGGGCTGGCATTCGATGGTTGGGGCGAGCATGGGGCGACGGTTGCTTCGTTCGCGGGCCGTGGACGGCCTAGTACTACAGCCGCAGTTAGGGTGAGGCGCCTCGGGCTTTGTAGTGGCAGTGTCGGGCTCGGGCTTGGTGGCGTCGTCTCCAGCGGGACCAGCTCAGGACGGCGTGGACCTCGGGTTGGTGGTGC
>JAABUM010000396.1_pt1 | contig 79047 bp, 68 predicted proteins | sample 5559161 | NCBI WGS metagenome assembly JAABUM01 (sample SAMN10711868, study PRJNA513369) | rock metagenome | isolation source: Antarctica rocks | place: Antarctica: Victoria Land, Siegfried Peak nord
GCGTGAAATCTCGATTGGAAGAGGTCGTCAGACCCGCTTTGGCGCGAAGTAGTGGGTCTGACGACCTCTTCCAATCAAAAAGCGCTGAGAAAAAGCCATTGAACGCCATTCAAGTCACTAACACCCTCTAAATCATTTAACCGCAGATAGATGCGGACAAACGCAGATGATGTTCAAATCATTTCATCTGCGTGCATCTGCGGTTAAATGATTTATAAAGCGCCCCGGCTTTTCATTTCGAGATACCGGTTGACAGTAGCAACAGACAACTGCGACGCCTGTGCATCGACAATGCCAACTCCCACGCCACGAAGCGCTTCCAGAACTGCGCCGCGTTGTCCTAACATTCGCTGCGCCATCGCTTTGTCGTAGAGTTCACCACTGGAGTTGGGATAGGAGTTCGCCAGGTCAATGACATCGACGTTGTTAATTGTTACGCACATCGCGTTGTGATGGCGACGAATGGTTGCGCTGCCTTGTAACAACTCGCGCGAGGCTTCGGGGTCGATGATGTCGGTGAAGGTGATAACGAGCGAACGGCGGATTTTGCGCGCCAGAATCGTTTCATACGCGACTTGATAATCGGGTTCAACTAACGAAGGCTGCACCGCATACAATGCCTCGATGATTTGTCCGGTTTGAACGCGCCCTTTGCGCGGGGACAGATAGTTCACAACGCTATCAGCAAATAATAGCAGCCCCACGCTATCTCCCATTGAAGCCGCGACATGACTTAACAGAACAGTTGCGTTGATGGCGCAATCCAGTTTGGAAAGCGGCACTTCGGTTGAACCAAAGGTGGGCGCCTCGTTGCCTTCGCCTTCGCCTTGACTGCGCGAAACGGCGAGCGATGTCATCATGCGCCCGCAGTCGATGCAAATCAAAATGGTCTGGTCGCGTTCGATCTCGTAGTTGGTCGAAATCAGCTTGCCGCGCCGTGCCGAGGCTTTCCAGTTGATCGACTTGAACTCATCGTCCGAGGTGTAATCGCGTAGCGACTCGAACTCGGTTCCGCGCCCGCGCAGTCGCAGCAGATGCAAACCGATGTCGCGCATTTTGCCTTCACGGAGCGCCAGTTCGTAGCGCCGCACAGCTGATGTGTCGGGATAAACGCGCGCCTCGCCCAAAACTTCGCGCTCGAATTGGCGGTGCCAGAATCCCAGACCCGAAGTCGTGCGCGCATGAAGTCGCCCGAAACGAAAGTCGCCGCGCCGGTTCGGTGTCAGTTGGTAAGCCACTTCAGTGCTCATGCGCGGCTCGATACGAAGTGGGAATCGGGCCAGTTCGGGCAAAGCCGTGTGAAGTCGAAAACGCGTCACCTGTCCTGTGTCAACGGCAAACGATTCCGGCGTTTCGTCGCGCAAAGTGAGGTTGACGGGCAACTTCGCGCGGCTCCTCACGCGAATCGTCACCCGGTTGGGCGCGCCCAAATTCATCTTCGGGTCGAACTCGCGCTCCAAATCAAAATCGCGCGGCCTGGCCGACAGCGCGAAATCCAAAACGGCAAGGGCAATCAAAACCAGGTCGAACAGCGCCGTCAAGAGTGCAAACGCTGGTGAAAACGCGGCGACGACCCAGCCAATCGAACCGAACGCTGCGTAAACGAGCAAGCGCGACGACGGCAACACCGACGCGAAAAACGCGCGCGATTTGGCCAACAATGAGGTGAAGAACGTGTTCGTCTTTGAAGCGCTTCGTGTCGCGCGCAAAGCAGAGGAGGAAGTGGAGGCCGGAACTTGCACGCCTTTATTTTAGCGCGACGGGACGCGGCTTTTCGGCCGGTGAACTGCCAATTGTTTTGGCCAGGTGTTGCCGCGCGTATCGGTTGTGATCTTCGAATCATTTTGCCAAAAGTCACGAGTTCTGGCTTGGACTGTGGCACCGGTTCGGTTTATCCCACTGCGGTTTAGTTTGGAACTCAACGACGGTGTTTTGCGCGAACAAAAAATTCGCGCTGTATTGAAAACCGCTTTTGCCTCCCGGAGCTAAGAAGGCCCCGCGCCGGGAACTTGACACCTTTTTATCGGTTCAGATAAACATGAATCGTTTGGCTCAAATCGGCTTATTCGCGGGTGCGCTCGCCGTTGGCGCGGGCGCGGCGCGACAATTGAACATCGGCGGCGCCGTGACTCCTTCCGCGTTCGCCGCTTCTGCCACTTCCTCGATCCGCGCGCCGGAATTTCCCTCTGGCTTGACATGGCTCAACTCGCAGCCGCTGTCGATGAGGGCGCTTCGCGGCAAAATCGTGTTGCTCGATTTTTGGACGTATGGCTGCATCAACTGCCAGCACGTCTTGCCCGATTTGCACAAATTAGATCAGAAATACGGGAATCAACTCGTGGTGATTTCGGTTCACAGCGCCAAGTTCGAGCGCGAGGGTGACGCGAAAAACATCCGCGACGCGGTGCTCCGTTACAACATCGATCACCCGGTTTTGGTCGATAAAGGGATGCGCGTGTGGGATGAATACACCGTCAAGGCGTGGCCGACTCTAGTTCTGGTCGCGCCCGATGGCCGCGTTGTCAATGAACTATCGGGCGAAGGTCACTACGACGAACTCGATAAACAGATCGGCGGCCTTGTTTCGACGTTTCGCGCGGGCAAACAGCTCAACGAAACGCCGCTCAAGTTGTCGCTCGAACGCGCCAAAACTGCGAACACGCCGCTCTTTTATCCCGGCAAAATCGCCGTCGATGACGGCAGAATCGTCGTCGCCGATTCAAGTCACAACCGCTTGGTTGTGTCCGATGAAGCGGGCAAAACGCTCGCAACGATTGGTTCGGGCGAAGCGGGGCTGGCGAACGGAACGTTTCAAAGCGCCGCGTTTTGGAACCCGCAAGGCGTGTTCGTGGACGGCGACAAAATCTATGTCGCCGACACCAACAACCACGCGATTCGGTTGGTCGATTTGAAGACGCGCACGGTTTCCACGCTCGCGGGAACCGGCCAACAAGCCGAATACCAAGCCGAAGGCGGCCCCGCGAAAACAAGCGCGCTTTCGTCGCCCTGGGACGTGCTCCGGGTGAACGATGCGCTTTATATTGCGATGGCGGGCAATCACCAGATTTGGCGCCTTGATTTGAAGTCGAACGTCGTCGCGCCCTGGGCGGGCGATGGCAACGAAGCGCGGCGCGACGGCAACCGTCAATCGGCGTCTTTTGCCCAGCCTTCGGGTTTGGCGAGCGATGGCAAAAGTTTGTTCGTCGCCGATGCCGAATCGTCGTGCATTCGGCGCATCGACTTTCAAACTGGCCAGGTGCAAACCCTCGCGGGCGGCGACCTGTTCGATTTCGGCGACCGCGACGGCGTAGGCGATGGCGCGCGTTTTCAACATCCGCTCGGTCTGGCCTTGAAAAACGGGCAGTTGTTCATCGCCGACGCGTATAACGGCAAAATCAAGCGACTCGACCCAAGCAGTGGCCGCGTTCAAACCGTCGCTTTTGGTTTGGCGGAACCGGGCGGTTTGGCTTTCGATGGCAACCGTTTGTTGGTGGCGGACACGGCGCATCAAAGCGTGAAAAGCGTGGATGTGAGCGATGGCAAAACGACCGTTTTGGCGCTGGCTGATTTGCGCGCGCCGCAGTTAGCCGCCCGCGAAGTCAAAGTCGATGAACGCGCGCAAGACGCGCGCGCCATGCTTCCCATTGGCAATGCCACTTTGGTGTTCGAGCCGGTGTTGCCCCAAGGCTTTCATTTGAACCGCGCGGCGCCGCTTAAGTTGACGGTGAAAACGACGGGAACAGGCGTGAAAGCCGTGAAAACGAAGTTTTCGGGCGATGACTTCCAAAACCCGACGCGCATCGCCCTGCAAACGCAGGCGAGCGGAAGCGGAACGATTGAACTCGACGCGTTCGTTTCCTACTGCGACACCGGCACAGGCGCGGTGTGCAAAGTCCAGCGCGTCATCAAAAGCGTGCCGTTTTCCATCGGCGCCGATGGAAAAGACGAAACACGCGTTCACGTTGAACTTCCGTGAGCTACCGAAACGTGAGTTACCAGAATGGGAGAAGGGGAGACAGCACAGATGGAACATTTCCCTCCTCTTTCAATCTCCTCCTCTTCTTCCCCACTTTTGCAGCCTACTGCGGCACGTCGTTTGCGTTTCCGCGCGCGGTCAGCAGGAGACACAAATTATGGCAGCAGTCAGCAAGGAAATCATCGTCAACGCGCCCATCGGCGAAGTGTTCGGGTTTTGGAAGGACTTCGAGAACTTCCCGCGCTTTATGGAAAACATCGACGCTATTCACGTCATCGGCCCGGAAATGACGCACTGGAAAATGAAAGGCCCACTCGGTGTGCCCGTCGAATGGGACGCCAAAACGACTTATATCGAAGAGAACAAGAAGATCTCGTGGCAGTCCACAACCGGCACCATCGAGAATCACGGCTCGGTTATCTTCGAGGCGCTTTCTCCCGAAGACGGTCATGAGCGCACCAAAGTGACGGTTGGCCTGGAATACAAGCCGCCCGCCGGAGTCATCGGTGAAGCCGTCGCAAAGCTTCTTAACAACCCCGAAAAGCAACTCGAAACCGACTTGCTCAACTTCAAGCGCGTCGCGCAAGAAGACGGCGGTTTGAAAAGCAGCGCCACCTCGACCAGCGCCACTGGCGAAAAAGGCGCCGATCATACGGCGCAGGCGTGAGCCAAATCAAACACAAAAATCCCGCGAATTTCGATTCGCGGGATTTTGTGTTTGAGCGTTCAAGCCCTGCGCCGAAACTATAGCTCTTGCTGCACCGCAGGTTACAGGGATCAGGAATTGTGTCCACTTCCAATCGGGTTGATTGCGTTAATTGGAAGCGGATGGCAGTTCCACCCCTCACTTGAGGTGTGGCCTTCTCGTTTATAAGCGCTATAAACAAAAGTTCAATCCGCTTGAACCGGCTTCAAAAACGCGACGGCTTCGCTCGCAGGAACAGGACGCGAAAACAAAAACCCTTGGCCCCAGCGACAGCCAAAACCGCGAATGGCGTCGAGTTGCGCGTTGTTCTCGATACCTTCGGCGGCGATTTGAAGGCCCAGAGCATGACCCAGGGAAGTCACGGCGCGCACGAGGGTTTCGCTCGATTCCAAACGCGCTACAAACGCGCGGTCGATTTTGAGCAGGTCAATGGGAAACCATTCGAGATAAGCGAGGCTGGAGTAGCCCGTTCCGAAATCGTCAATGGAGATGCCGACTCCCAGTTTCTTGAGCAGTTCGAGTTGGCGCGCCGCGCTTTTGGGGTCGCTCATCAAAGCCGATTCGGTGATTTCGACCATCAGTTGTGAGGCGGGCAAGCGGGTTTCATGGAGGATGCGCGAGATTTGGGCGACCAGTTCGCCCGTTTCAAACTGGCGGGCTGACAAGTTGACGTGCATCAAAACCGGAAAGTCGAACTCGTCGCTCCACGCGCGCGCTTGCTCGCAGGCCACGCGCAAAACGTGTTCGCCCAGCGAGATGATGAGGTCGCTTTCTTCGGCGATAGACACGAACTCGTCAGGAAGCACCATGCCGCGACGCGGATGATTCCACCTGACCAGCGCCTCGAACGCGCCCACGCGGTCGTTTTCAAGCGCCAACAGCGGTTGGTAAAATACCTCGATCTGTTTGTTGAGCAAAGCTGAGGACAATTCGAGTTCGAGTTGGCAACGCTCGATGGCGGCGAGTGACAGTTCTTCGGAAAACAATTGGTAGCGCGCTTTGCCGCCGTTTTTGGCGCGATACATGGCGACATCGGCTTTGCGCAGGATTTCTTCGGGCGATTCTTCGGGGTTCGAGCCGAGCACGATGCCAATCGAAGCTGTGACACGCACGTTGTGTTCGCCCAGATAAAACGGCGATTGAAGCGCTTGTACGATGCGATCGGCGATGGCAATGGCCGCTTCGGAAGACGCGACATCTTCGAGCAAAACCACGAACTCATCGCCACCAAAACGCGCCGCCGTGTCGCCTGGCCGCAACGAGTCGCGCAGGCGAGAAGCGACTTGAACCAGCAACTGATCGCCGCTTTCGTGGCCGAGCGAATCGTTGATGATTTTGAAGCGGTCGAGATCGAGAAACAAAACCGCCAAGTGGCGCGGCGAACGCGCGAGCGCTCCCAACGCCCGGCCCAGGCGTTCGGCGAACAACACGCGATTGGGAAGTCCCGTTACGGAATCGTAGAACGCCTGGCGCGCGAGTTGGCGCTCGGTGGCTTTGCGCTCGGTGATGTCAGAAAACGTCCAGATGCGGCCAAGATAGCGGGCTTCCTTTCCCTGCGACGCGGGCGCGATGGAGGGCGCCGAATAGCGCTCGAACACGCGGCCATCGCGCAAAGCGACTTCGTGTTGCGCCACATCCGGGCGCTCCCACAACTCGCCGAGGGTAAACAAAAATTCGTCAGGGTCGGCGAGTTGTTCCAGAACGTGGCTCATCAAGGTGCCGCGTTGCGCGTGAAGAAGTTGCGCCGCTTCATCCAGACACCACAAATCAGCGAAGCGTTGATTGTATGAAAGCAGCTCGCCGCGTCCCGACACCAGACAGATGCCTTCGGCACTGGCTTCTTGCACCGCGCGAAGCAGTGCCAACGTTTCGGCGTGCGCAGCGTCTTGCTCTTCGCGCTGACTCGACATCCGGGCGTTTTCAATCGCTGTTCCAGCCAGTTCGCCCGCCAATTGCACCAACAATAATTCATCGCGCGTCCACTGACGCGGTTGGAACGACTCGATGTGCAAAACGCCGATGCTTTGACTCCTGACCCGAAGCGCCATGACGATACGCGCGCGAACGCGCGTTGAGGGAGTTGCGGGCAAGTCGTTCTCGCTCCAAAGCGAGCCACTTTGCATCATCTGTCGCAACTGGTTCTGGTATTCGGGGGAAGAAAAACCTTCGGCATGATCTGGCCCGATGGGTTGGAGTTGCTCGCTTTGCAAAAGCGACAATGCGAGCGAGTCGAAGCCAATTAGTGGTTGCAGTTGCGTTCTAAGCACACCTTGGATTTCTTCCGGCGTTAAACGCGAGTTCAGGGTGCGCGCGAGCACAAGCAGAGCCATTTCCGTCCCGGTTGAGGTGGAAAGGGCGAACTCTTCGGAGATAATATCCGGTGTCGAGAAGGGGGCCATTGCGAAAAACGTCAGGATGTGGCGCTTCAAACAGAAGCCCTGGCGGCTCGGTTTGGATTGACACAACAACCGGCCTGTGTCAACTGCTGCGGGGAATCAAGACACCGATTCTGCCTTTGTTGTTCGCTCTTTTTTAGAAAACTTGACTAAACGCACAACGGCCCGTTTTTCAAAAGAAAAACGGGCCGTTGAATCCAAAACGCAGTGTTTTAACCAGTAGTGACGACGACGAAGGTGCGCTGACCGCCGCGATTGACGTAAAGCGTGACTTTGCGTTGTCCAGCGCTTTGTGCGCCCAGAATGCGGGCGATTTGCGCGTTGAGTTCGGCCACAGTTGCGACGGAAGTCGAAGCGACGCGTTCGATGACATCGCCGCGCTGCAAACCAGCGTCATCGGCGGCGGAGTTACCATCGACTTGCGTGACAACCACGCCGCGAGTCGCCTTGATGCCCAAAGCGCGCGCCACATCCGCCGACAGATTACGGGTTTTAAGACCCGGAATCACTGTAGCCGAACCATTGGTTGGGCCAGCTTCCGGCGCGTCTGGCGCTGTGGGACGCGCGACGGGCGTGTCTTCCAACTCTTGTGTAACAGCCTTGAGTTGAATGGTTTTGCCGTCCCGAATTACATCCAGCGTGATGGTCGAGCCGATGGGCGAGTTGCCCACGAGTTGTTGCAACTTGTTCGACTTGGAAACCTCCTGCCCGTTAAAATGGGTGATGATGTCGCCCGCTTGCAAACCGGCTTTAGCGCCCGGCCCATTGGGAGCGGTCACTTCATCGACGAGCACGCCCTTGAGGTTGCGATCCAGACCGAAGCCTTGCGCGACGTCTTCGGCGGGCCGGATTTTTACGCCGAGATAGCCGCGACGCACGCGACCACCCGACGCGATTTGGTCGGCGACCAAGCGCGCTGTGTTGACCGGAATGGCGAAGCCAATGCCCTGATTGCCGCCCGATTCGGAATAGATGGCGTTGTTGATACCGACCACGCGACCATAGATGTCGAGGAGCGGGCCACCAGAGTTGCCGGGGTTGATCGACGCGTCGGTTTGCAGGTAATCGGTGCGCGAATCACCGTTGCTGGCGAGGTTCAGTTCGCGTGAACGCGCCGAAATCACGCCCACGGTCAGCGTGTGGTCGAGGCCGAACGGGTTGCCAACGGCAATGGCCCAATCGCCCACGCGCGTCTCATCGGAATCGCCCAGTTTCACGGTCGGTAAACCTGTTGCGTTGATTTTGACAACCGCGATGTCGGTGCGCTCGTCGCGGCCCAGAACGCGGGCTTTGTCGAAGGTGCGCCCATCAGCCAGTTTGACCGACACAACATTGGCGCCGCGAACGACGTGCGCGTTGGTCAAAATCAATCCATCGGCGCGATAGATCATACCCGAACCCAAACCGCCACCACGCTCTTGCACGTTACGGAAAGCGATGAGCGCGCGCTTGTGAAGCACTTTGCCCGCAAAAGAGTTCGGCTGATACGACTGGCCTTGCAAGCCGAAATCGCGCTGGAACTTTTTGAAGAACTCTTGAAAATCGGAGCCACCGGGAGCCGCTTGATCGCTGGGGCCAGCGCCTTCGTCGCCGCCATCGGGTGCGGGCGCGCCAAAAGGAAAGCCGCGGGGAGCCGAGCGACGACCGCCAGGAGCGGTGGAAGTGCGGGTCGTGCGTGGGCCAGTCGTCACGATTGTGACGACAGCGGGTTCAACAGCGTCAGCGACATCGACGAACGCTTTTTGTGTCGAAGCTGCGTCATTTGTGGCGGTCGTGTGCACAACGGGGGTTTCCTGAGTTGGCGGTGTGGCGGTTGTGCCATTTTGAGCGCCAGCGCTCAGCGAGTGCACGGTGTAGCCCGCGCCCAGCGCCACAAGAAGGGCGCCGCCTTGCATGATGCGCCGGATGCGCGGTTGGTTCGGATGAATAGCCATTTGAATTAAAAGAAACGATTGCTGGCCGGATTGCCCGCGCCGGGTCTGCCCGCATTGGGTCTGTCCGCATCGGGATTGCCCGCGTTGGGTCTGCTCACAATAAGGAATGCCCGTTGCTCCGCGTTTTGGAACCGTTTCAATCGGTGATTTTCTGGACGAAACGAATCGCAAGCGGGTTTCCGAAGCTCTCGACTTTGCAAGTCGCCAAAGTGCAAGAGGTGTGAACTTGTGTTTGGCGATTTGCAAGCGCTCGGACGCCACCGCTTTCTGCGAATTAAATGCCCTCTTCAAGCGATTGTGAACCCTGCGAAGCGCCATTCGTTTAACTGGGTGACCCTTTGTTTGGGGCCATCCGAGTCGCTTCTTTTCCACCACAATGCTTCGCTTTCTTTTAGTGCATCTGGGCCATCGTTTCGTGTCCCAATCTGGCGTTTCGCGCCAGCTCGATTGGAAACTGGGTTTGCGCTTGCTGCGCGACCGGCGCGTTCCGTCCGCGACCAAATTGGCATCCTTTGGTTTAGGCATCGTCGCACTTGTAGCGCTTGAAACCCTCGAACTGCCGCTTCAAAGCGCGCTCGCTCTTCTGGTTCCGGTGCTTGGGCTGGCCGCCGATTTCGCGCTCGACGGCATCGAACTGCTCGCCGTGCCATTTTTCGTGGCGACTTTAGCGCTGCCCTTTCTCGCGCCGCGCGATGTCGTGGACGAAGTGCGCACTGGCATGAACCCGCAACATGTCAAAGTGCCGATTTCAAATCCCAACGCTCACGGTTCCGGCCACGTTTACGACGCTCCCAACGCTTCGATTCGCTAACCCAACCCGATTTCCAAACGCCGCGCTCCTATGAGCGCGGCGTTTGGTTTGGGTGAGCCGCAAGAATGTGGGGGAAATTCCAAAAGAACGCTGAAGATGCCATTTCTGTCATTGCAGTAGGAAGCGGTGCGACCTGATGCTACTTTCTCAACTGCAAGTAGCATCAGGTCACTGCTCTCCCCTGCTTAATGACAGGCAGAAAATCTCTCCGCACCTTCCCGGAACTAATGAGGTTGTGTTGTTGGGAAGTTGTGTGTGTCCCGGTGGTGCAAAACTACTGGCATCGGGGCGCATCACAACAAGTCGGAATCGGCGCCATCCAACTGCTTTTGCAATGCCCTCGAAAAGTCGTAGCAACGGCGCCGCGCCCACAATTCAAAGGCCCTTCGCCCCCACGATTTGAGTCACAAAATTATTTTTCAAAATTCCTGAATCTGGCTTTATAAAGCCGATTTGAGTCATCATCGTTTCTCCCGAAATGCAACTTCAAGGTGAGCGCATCGTCCAATAATGGTTCATTGAAATCAATGAATTGCCGCTGTTGAAAGGGAAAGTTCCTGTTCACAGCCGAAGATCAAAGGAGATTCGAGATATGCAAAAACGATTGATGCTTCACAGTGGCGAGGCGGCTTTGGTCGCGTTAGGTGGCGTGGAAAAGCGCGAGTATTCGCTTGCACCGCGCTTTGAAATCGCGCCCGGAGGAATGCTCGGCGCGGTGTGGAACGACGAGAGTGGCGGACGGGCATTTTCGGGGTTTCGCTGGGGTTTGACTCCCTCGTTTTGGGACAACACGCAACACGCCGGGCACTTGCTGTTTTCGGCGCGCGCCGAAACGCTCGCGCAAAAGGCGGCGTTTGCACTTTCGCTCAAGTGGCGCCGCGCCGTTGTGCCCGCCGACGGGTTTTGGCTATGGAGCCGCGTTCGTCCCGGTTCCGCTGAGGGGTCGCGGCCCTTTTTGTTCCGCTCCAGAACAGGTGAGCCGCTGTTCATCGCGGCGATTTGGGAAGAATCGAGCGATGGCGAACGGCGTTTGGCGCTGGTTTCGGTAGAGTCGAACCGTTTGACCGAGCCGTTCGGCGCGCGTATGCCCGCACCCTTGCGTTTGGCCGATGCGCAACTGTGGTTGGAGCGCGGAGTGGTCGATCCCAAGCCGCTGTCCCGCTTGCTTCGCACGCCCGCCGCGCGCGAGTTGCTCGTGGTGCCAACCGACACCCTTGGGCGCGGACGAGCCGGAATCGAAGTGGCGCCCGACGCGCGCGATGCGTTGGCGCTGGTTTACGGCGCGGGGTTCAAGGCCGACCGACCCAAGTTTCCCTCTCGTCGTCGTCAGGTTCTGCGCGATCACGAGATCGGAGGGCACGTGTTTTTCAAAACGCGTTCCTTTTCGCGCGATGATGCCACGCGCTGGCATCCGGTTGTTGACATCGAAGGCGGCCATGTTTTTTGCGATTGCCCCGACTTTCGCTACCGCCACGAGCGCCATGACCCCGACATTTGGACGCCCAACTGGTGGTGCAAACACGTGCGCCGCGCCGTCGAAAACTTGAAGCGTCGCGGCGAACTTCCAACTCGACCCGCGCAAGCTGAAGAGCTTGTCACGGCTTGAAAGCCAAACGCCTGTTGCCAAGTGCGACAGGCGTTTGCTGTCTGGTTCTCAACTGGCGGTCACGTTGGTTGCGTTTCTTCTGAAGATGGCGACCAACAGGCGTCGCCGCAACCAATAGCACAATCGCCCACACGGACTGGAAGTGCCATCGCCGCAGGGCGACTGTGCCGCAGGGCGACTGCGTGTTGTCGCGGCGCGTGTCGCCTGCCGTCTAGAAACATCCTCTCCCATTGGCTTTGCGTGTTCGGTTTTGAGTCGCAAACTCTCGGTATGGCTTCCTCCGACTCGCTCACTTTGAAAATCACGCGTAACCCGCTTCGGTTTGGCATGATCGTCGGGTTTCTGGGCGTGCCGATTTTGTGGATGATGGGCGAAGACCTGGTGCATTTGGCGCTACAACGGCCGATTTTGCCCGCCGAAGCGTTCTGGAAATACGAGGCGAGCGGCGCGCTCATCGGGGCGTTTTTGGGCGGGCAGGGCGCGCGCATCTGGGCCAAGTGGCGAGATGGCCATATCGCTCAGGCGCGAGGCATCGCGTTCTTCACGGGTGGCGGCGGCATCGCCTTCTACTTGACGTGCGCTTTTCTCGACGCGGCGAGGTCGCAGTGGTTTTCCGGCTTCCATTTGTCATCGCTCGCCTTTATTCTGTTGGGGTTCGTGATCATGCGCCACCTGCCGTTTTTGCTGTGCCTGTTGCTTTTGCTGGGCGCGCTGTTCGCGCCGCGCCGTTGAAGTGGTTGGTGTCATGACAAGCCTTGCACCAATGCTTCGTCGAGATGAACACGCGATTCACTTGCGGCTTCTTTCCGTCGCCTACGACAACTTTTGTAACAGCCGCGCGGCAACGCCGCTCTGAAGTCGGGCGCTCGTTCCGAGAGCGCATCCCAGCGCGCTCGCTACAGCCGAGGCCAGCAAACTTGCGCCAAAAGTCAGCAGCAAACTCGCAACGCTCAAATCCCTCAAGGAGCGCTCCCAAAACGGCCCAACTCCGGCGTAAGCCAAAAGAGCGCCCAGAAGGACGAGGAATATCAGTAACATCTGGGCAAAGTAGAAGAACGCGCCTGCCGCGAAACGGCGCTCTTGACCTTCTAGAGCCACAAATGCCGAAATCGCCGCGCTCAAAACGGCGGCGGCTGGCAACACAACCAGCAAGAGATAAAGTATCGCGGTGCGAAAAAAAGCATCGGAAGCGGGCGAATGGCCCCGATTGGGAATATGTCCTGTTGCTATGCCAACCAAAGCGGCTGCAAAGAAGGGCACGCCCAAGGCAAAACCCATCAAGTTCATCCCCAGTTTCGATGTCGTAGCGCCAGTGTTGAGAGGAGATGGGGTATTCATAGCGGGGTTCGTCCTGTTGCCTGGCTAACTTCGTTGTGTCATTTTAACGGTTGTAGTAAAGATTCCGTTCTTGGAATCATCTCACGCCCGCAATTTCGGTTTGGAAATGCCCAGATGTTTGGCGTGAAAACGCAGTGCGCCTTGAACGTGTTTGTCCCAATACGACCAATCGTGCGCGCCGGGCGCTTCGACCCACTCATGCGCGATGCCCAGCGAATCGAGATGCTCGTGGAAGGCTCGGTTGTGCTCGATCAAAAAGTCGCTCGTGCCGCAGTCCAGACGAAGCGCAGGCAACATCTCGCGCTCGTTTAGCAAGGCATATCGTTGCGCCAAAGCAAAACAATCATTGGGGCCACCCACCGGGTCGGGGCCGGTGATGCGCGCAAATTCGGCTTCATCGGCGCGCCACAAGCCGTGCGCGAAACCGTAAGCGCCCGACTGACCGTTGGCCGAAACAAACAGGCGCGGATGTTTGAGCGCCAATTTAACGGCGCCGTAGCCGCCCATCGACAGCCCGCCGATGCAGCGTCCGTTTCGCTCCGCAACGGTGTGGAACATCCGGTCGACAAAGGGGATGAGGTCTTCGACTATGGCCGATTCATAGGCGAATCCTTCGAGGGCATCGGTGTAAAAGCCGCGCCCGCCGTCGGGCATCACCACGATGAGCGGCAGCATTTGCACGTAGCGATTGATGCTGGTTTTGCGACTCCACATCGAGTAATCGTCCGACAAACCGTGCAACAGGTAATAGACCGGAAACGGCCCCTCGTGCCCATCGATTTCGGGAAAAATGACGTTGCACGGCGCTTGCTTTTGCAGCGAGGGCGAATAAAAATTGAGCGTGGCGATGGCCATACGCTCAGTGAAACAAGAAAAGCCCCTTCGCTTGGGCGAAGAGGCTTTTCAAAGAGGTTGGACTTAAAAGTAGAACAGGTCGGGCTGACCCGGCAGGTTGAGAACATCGCCGTAAGCGGCGCTGCGCTTTTTGAATTTCACGTGGCCATCGGCGTAGCAGATGTTGAGACCGTCGAAGTGGCGCGACGCGTCGCCGGAACTGCCAAAGTTAGAGGTCGGGTTGATGCCCGTGACGATGGGCCAAGTCGAGTCGAAAAACACGCCCAGTGTCGCCACCGACTTGATTTCCGCCAAAGAAAGACCGCCCACTTTTTGGGAAACATTGGTGTTCATGCCGTAAGAACCGGTGAACTCTTGAGTGGTGGCACTTAGCGGGTAGTTCCATACATGGTCAATTGTAGCGTCGGCGGAAACCGAGCCTGTTGCGAGAATGGGTGATCCTGCGGCGGACGGGCACAAAAAGACTTGCTTGCTTTTGAGATAGGGTTGCAAAAGCGCGCCAAAATGTTGTCCGTTGGGAAGGTCTTGGGTCAGGAACCTCTCGTCGTAGTCCTGGGTGTATTGCTGCATGCCCAGACCGATTTGTCGCAGGTTGCTCTGGCACGAGGCGCGGCGCGCGTTTTCCCTCGCGCGGGCGAAAACGGGGAACAAAATCGCCGCCAAAATAGCGATGATAGCGATAACTACGAGAAGTTCTATCAAAGTAAACGCGGCCCGTTTTTGGATTGGATTGAATAAAGCCATGAGATAATTTTGACGCCTGAGAAAAAGAGGCAGGAAATAAGAGCGCCAAATTCTTCTCCATTATACCCGTCCACGCGCCCTTCTAACCCCTCGCGTTGCGCGATTGTGGAGGAGCGTGGTTGCCCCTTTCTCACTTCTGGGTTCGCCGCCTCTGAGAGTCGAGTTGAAGAGTCGATTCTGGTTGCGGCAGACAGAATTGGAAGAGGGCGCGATCCCCGCTCCAATTCGGATGTTTCCCCTCGTTTTGCACTTTTTCCAAACCCGCTTTTCGTTGCCGCACCACGGTTCGTTGCCGCACCACGGTTCGTTGCCGCACCACGGTTCGTTGCCGCACCACGGTTCGTTGCCGCACCTTGACAAGGCCGGGATCACCCTTCGTCGTTCAACAGCAGGGCGCCCGCCGCGAGCGCGCGGGTTGTCCAGTTGCGGTGTGTGCCGTGACCGGCGCGAATGGCCACGAGGTGCCCGCCAAATCGCGCGCCCGTCGCACAAAGCGCCAAGGCCAGATCGCCCACGACATCGAGAGCCTTATGACGCGCGATTTCATTCGCAAAGCGTGGCGGCGACGAGGGCGTTCCACCGCTCCCGATGAGCACCGCGTTGTCGAGCGAACCGCCGCGAATCAGGCCCGCCGCGCGCAACGGCTCGATCCACGATTCGAGGGTAAACGTGCGCGCCCCGGCCAACTCGCGCGCGAATGAATGAGCGTTCACTTCGCTGTCAAAGGTTTGCGGGCGGGCGCCCGCTACGCCAAAATCGACTGCGACCGACAACCGGAACGTCGCGGGTTCTTCGGCGGGCGAAGTCGGAAAACCTATCATTTGCGCGCCGCGTTCTCCCTCGAACCAGACCGGATTTTGCAAGCGCGCCAGAGGCCGTTGCCCGCTTAGTTCGGCCCGCCCGGCGCGCGCCAGAAGTTCGAGCCAGCCAAGAGACGAGCCGTCGAGAATGGGCACTTCCGGCCCATCGAGTTCGACTTCGACGTGCGTTAGTCCCGACGCCCACAACGCGGCCAGCAGATGTTCAACGGTTTGAACGCGCGCCTCGCCCCGTTGCAAAGTGGTGGCGTGCGTGGTGGCCGAGACAAACGGTAAATCGGCCTCTACAAAGGGCATACCGGGCAAATCGACGCGAAAGAACCGAACGCCAACTTGCGCGCTTGGTTTGAGGCGCGCGCGAATCGTCTGCCCACAATGAAGGCCCACGCCGATGAGTTCGGCTTCTCGTTCGAGAGTGCAAAAGCGGTCTGACACGAGTTGAAGTCAACCCGAAATACCGGTCTGCGTCGCGGATGGGAGCCGTGGCTTTAGACCTCAGCGACCAATCTTGCTTTTAGAAGCGGCAAGCGTTACCCTCGAGAACATCTGGGTTCATCTCGATTTGATTTCCAGTTTTTCGCCCGCTTGTGTGATTGGTTGAACAGAAAGAATCATCTCAATTGGTGCCACTATCGATGTGTCGCTGGGGGTCGCGCCTTGGAAGTTTTGACCTGAATCGAGATGCGTTCGGCGCTGAACGGGGACAACTCAATCAACTCCGGCTCAATCAACTTTCGTTTTGTTCGCTCCCTTGCTGCTCGCTGTGGCTCAAGGCGCACCACTTTGAGTTGAGCACGAACACAAAAGGCGTTCAACACGATGTTGAACGCCTTTTGTGCTGGTAAAGCCAAGACCTTTAGCCGCGAATGTGAACCAAGATCGAGGCTTTGACGGGCTGTTTTTTGCCAGAGCGGTCACGCACGGTGACTTCGGTGCGATAATCCTGTTCTTCGTTGGGATAGGTAAAGCTGGCGGTCAAGCCGCGCGCGTCGATGCGCGGGCCAAGAGGCGCCGCTCCTGGAAATCCACCATCTGGGCCTGTTGCGCCGCCCATGACCCCGCCGCCACCAGGCACCGGGAGGCGTGCTGGGCCTGTCGCTCCGCCGCCAAGCTGTGGAAGGCGCGATGGCCCACCTGCGCCGGGAAAGCCGCCAGCGCCGGGAAAGCCGCCAGCGCCAGGGAAGCCGCCACCAGGGAATGCTCCGGGCGTTCCTGGGCCGCCTGCGCCGGGAAATCCGGTTCCGGCATCGGCGCGGGGTAGGCCCACGTTGTCGGCGTCAAAGTTCCACTCGACTTGCGCGTCGGCGGAGCCGGCTTCGACATCGGCGACCAGGTTGAGCGGTTGGCTCGGCTTCCAGGTCACTTCGGCCATTTGAGTTCCTGCCGGACGGTCGGGCGTGCGAAGCGAAACCGTCATTTCGCCGGTTTCAACCACCAGCGCCATTTGCGCAAGAGAAAAGGTGTCCTGCGCGTCGCTGGTTAAAAGCACCCGCGTGATGGCACCCGACGCGCCCTGGGTCGAAGTCATATCTTTGAGCGCGAGGGTGAACAGATGCCAGCCCGAATCATCGGGCTTGTTGGCGTTCAAGTCCACCTTGAAGCGGCCCGTCGTGATGCCGTTTTCGCGCACAAAAGTGATCTTAAATTCCTTGATGTAAGTCGATTGCGGCAACGGCCCTTGAACCGCGCCCGCTCCATCTGGCCCACCTGCACCCGGAAATCCGCCACCACCCGGAAATCCACCACCGGGGAAACCGCCGCCACCAAAACCGCCGTCGCCAGCGCCGCCATTACCGCGAAATTGGGCTTGTCCCTGCCACTCTGTTTTTCCAACTGGTGGCCTGACCTGAAACAAAGTTCCGGTTTGAGGCGCTCCATTGGGAGCACCCGCGCCGCCATTGCCATTGCCGCCGCCCCGAAAACCGCCTTGACCACCTGGAAATCGGAGACCGCCACCAGGGAAGCCTCCTCCTGGAAAACCGCCACCGGGAAAGCCTCTCCCTGGGAAACCGCCACCAGCACCGCCGCCGACTTCGTTGAATTTGATGTGCAGGCGCATAAAACCGTTGGCCATGTAGGGCGTGGGATTGAGCGGTTGGGCGAGATCGAAGCGGATGCCTTCGGCGAAGTTGCGCGTGGTGACTTGCAGCGTGGGCGCGCCTTCATAGTCCACGCGGCGCGAGCGACGGGACGAGCCGTTGCCCCACGAGCCGATTTGCGCATCGGTGGCGACGCCTGGGCCTGTTCCGATGGACGAGTTGTAAAGGTAGATGCTGCGCGCCGCTTGCGCGTGAGCCACGCTCATTCCGAGCGAAAAGGGCAGCGCCGCGAGCGCCATAGCTGAAAGAAAACGTGTTTTCATGGAAGTGATTTTAGGGATTTTAGTTCGACGCGCGCGCAGGCGCCGGGTTGGAACAAAATTAAGGGTTTAAGCAAGGTGCCCGACCAGTCGCGCCGCGATTCCATCGGCCAAGGCAAACCCTTTGGACAACGCCCACACGCGCCCGTTTTCCCATCCGATCAACCCCGCTTTGCGGAGCGGCTCCAATGCTTCACAGAGCGAAGCCTCTTCACCCGCGTTCAGCCTGAACCCTTCGCGCGTCCTCATGCCCGTCCCGATGCGCTCGATCAAACGGGCGCGCCCGTCCAACTCTTCTTCTCCGGCGCGCGCGCTTGCTCCATCGTTCATGCGGCGCACATAAGCCTTGGCGTCGCGTTCGTTCCAAAAGCGCAGGCCGTTTCGATGTCCATGCGCGCCGCAACCCGCCGCAAAGTAATCGCCGCCGCGCCAGTAGTTCTCGTTGTGACGGCACTCGAAACCTGGGCGCGCCCAGTTTGAGACTTCGTAGCGCGAAAGTCCTGCGCCTTCCAATACCTCGCTCGCCGCGTCCATGCGGTCGGCCATCGCTTCATCATCCAGAGCGGTGAACGTGCCCTTCAGGGCGCTTGTCCCCAGCGCCGTGCCGCGTTCAACCGTGAGCGAATACGCCGAAACGTGCGGCGCGCGAAGCTGAGTTGCACGCGTCAAGGTTTCGCGCCACTGCTCAAGGGTTTGGCCCGGCGCGCCGAATATCAAATCAAGCGAGAAGTTAATCCAGCCCGTTTCGCGCGCGCCCGTCACCACTTCTTCGATTCGACCCGCGTCGTGCGCGCGGCCCAAAAAGCGAAGAGTTGCATCATCGAAAGCCTGTGCGCCCAAGCTCAGGCGGTTCCAGCCGCCGCTTTGCAACTCGCACAGCGCGTCGCGCGACAGGTTTTCCGGGTTCGCTTCGAGCGACACTTCGGCTCCCTCCGCCAGAACTGCATGGTCGCGCACCGTTTCGAGCAACGAGTTGAGTTGGCTGGCCGAAAGTTCGGTCGGCGTGCCGCCGCCACAAAACACGGTTTCGATGCGCGCGTTTTGGCCGCGCAGTTGGTCGGCGACTTCCCGGCGCAACGCCTCGACATAGGCGCCGCGAAATTCGGGTCGCCTTTGCAGCGACACGGCGAAATCGCAGTAAGGACAGCGCCGCGCGCAAAACGGAACATGAAGATAAAGCGACGAGGGAAGGGACACGTCGGGAAGTTTACGCGCGTCTTTGGAAGAAGTTGGAGTAGCGGCAAAACCTTCGACAAGGAAGCGGCGCGCCTTCTCCGGCGCATCTCTTGCGAGAAAGCGCGGCGAATGAAAGCTGAACTTTTATGCGTCGGCAGCGAACTTTTGCTGGGACAAATCACCGACACCAACGCGGTTTACATGGCGCAGGGGCTGGCGCGTGCGGGCGTGGACTTGCATCGCAAAACAACCGTTGGCGACAACTTGGAGCGCATTTCTGGCGCCATTTCCGCCTCTTTAGAACGCGCCGACTGTTTGATCATCACCGGCGGCCTTGGCCCGACGACCGACGATCTAACGCGCGAAGCCATCGCCAAAGCGCTCGGTGTCGAACTCGATTACGACGAGCGTTTGGGCGCCAATTTGAAAGAACTCTTCGACAAACGCGGCTGGAAAATGGGCGAAACGTTTTTGCGCCAGGCCTTTTTGCCGCGCGGCGCCAAAGAACTGCTCAATCCTGTGGGCACGGCTCCTGGCGTGTGGTTCGATGGCGAAGTTGGTGGCGCGAACAAATTGATCTTCGCTGTTCCCGGCGTGCCCAAAGAAATGAAGCGTATGTTCGATGAAACCATCGTTCCGGCGCTCTTGGAAAAAAGCGAGGGTGAGCGGATGATCATCGTGTCGCGCGTGCTCCGGGCTTTTGGCATCGGCGAATCGGCTCTGGCCGACCCGCTCGAAGACATCCTGACGACCTCGACCAATCCAACGGTTGCACCGCTGATCTTTGGCAACACCGAAGTTCATTTGCGCTTGACGGCCAAAACCAAAACAGAAGAGGAAGCCACAACGTTGCTCGATGACATGGAACAGCGGGTTCGCTCTCGCGTGGGCCAATACATTTTCGGGCGCGACGACCAGACCATGCCCCAAGTCGTGGTCAAAACGCTGACCGGCCACAAAGCGACGCTCAGCGTGGCCGAATCTCTCACAGGCGGAATGCTCGGCTCGTTTTTAACAGAAGCCACGGGCGCCAGCCTTGTCTTTTTGGGCGGCGTCATCGTGTATGCGCCCTCGCTCAAATCAGAGATGCTGGGCGTGGACGAAGCCACAATCGAGTCGCACAGCGTTGTGTCCGAACAAGTCGCGCGCGAAATGGCGCTTGGCGCGCAAAAGCAGATGAACTCAACTTACGCCCTGGCCGTGACAGGCGAAGCCGGCCCCGACTCGGCAACGGGCGCGCCCGTTGGCACCGTTTACATCGGTTTGGCGTTGCCCGACCGGACGGCCATCGTCGAACACCGCGAGTTTTTTGGCGACCGCGACGCCATTCGCCGCCGCAGCGCCTTGGGCGCGCTCGATCTGCTACGCCGTCACTTGCACGACAACCTCGAAGTGTGATTCGTGCCTATCGCGTCACGCAAAGCCGGTTCAAACAGCGGGCTTCTTGTCGCGCCCATCCTGCTTTTAGATGAATCCCGGTGGGGTTTACGCGTTGAGAAAACTGGAAGGGGAACTATGCAAAAACTCATCGCCACTTGCGCGCTCGGTTTGGCTTTGGCCACTTCGGTGGCTTCGGCTATAGCCCAGACCGCGCCGACGTGCTGCACCGGCACCGCGCCGTGCTGTGCTCAAGGCGGCAAGTGCTGGCCTGGCAACGGGATGCACTCGCCCGCCAATTAACAAAAATGCCCCGCTTCTGCTGAAAGAAGCGGGGCGTTTTTGCGCGCCGTCAGTGCCGTAACGAACCGCGAGCGTAAGCGACTGGCTATCGTTGAGAATGAGCCGGTTGCTTACGCTCGCGGTTCATTACGGCGCGGTTGGTGGGACGCGCTTTAATTCTCCACTTCGTCCAGAAACCCGAGGGCCGAGCGGCCTTCGTCTTGACTCAAACCCAACGCCTGAATTCGCGGCGCGAGCGCGTCGGCTTCGGAAGAGCGTCCCGCTTCTTGAAGGCGGCGCCGCAAAGCCAGAAGTGCCGCCGCACGGTCGAGGTTTGTCCAACCGGCACCGGCCAAGCCCGAATACAGCGAAGTCGCAACCGAAGTTTGACCGCTTTGCCAAGCGATTTTGGCGCGCGCGAATGCGATGCGTTGGAATTCGTTGGCGTTTGTCGCTGGCGAGTGCGCGGCAAAGGAAAAGGCTTCCGCGCTCCAAAACGCGGCGACTTCTCGGTCGCCGCTGGCCAGGGCATCGAGCGACAGGCGGCGCCACGTTTCGGGCGAAAACTCAAGCGTGCGCGCGATTTGCGCGCGGATTTGCGGGTCGCTTTGCGCGCTCGCAAGGGTTAATGCAACTGTCGCTTCGCCGGGTTCGCTCGCGGCGAGTTTGCCGAGCAAATCGCGCTTGGCATCGGGCGACATCGGGCCTTCCAGCAAAATCAAGCGCGCGCGCGACGACCAAAACGGCTCGTCGCCCTGAGCCAAAGGCCCAAGCGCTGTTAAAGCCGTCACTTGCGCGCGCGTGGCTCGTTCGAGTTCGGCATCGGCTTCGGGCGGCGCGCCGGGTTGCGCGATGACCGCGTTCGCCCGCGCCAATCGCGCCGCCGAAAGCGCCGCACGCGCGATCAAAAAAGCGCTGTTCGCTTCGCCAGTTGTCGTTGTTCGCGGGTTGAAAGTATCGAGCGCTTTGACCACATCAGGCAACAGCGGCGAGGCCGCGATGCGCGTCGCCGAACCGTTCAGCAAAAACGAATGGGCATCGAGAGACCAGCGTTCGCCCGCGACGCGCAACAGCACTTGCGCCATGCTCGCCGCGTTCTTGCGTTTTTCGAGGCGCGTCAGGAGCGCCGCGACCAGACCCGCTTCGTCACTGGCCGAGCGCGACACATCGAGCAAAATCTTCCACTGCGACGCCGCGTCTTGCTCATCGAGCAGGCGCGCGAGCACCTGGCGATTGGCGAACACCAAAGTCGTGCGGTCGCCGTCGATGGGTGCCGAATCAAGGGCGCGCAGGGCCGAGGGAACTGCGCGCGCTTTGTCGTCGCGCGTCGGGAATGCGTTCCAGCCGACGGCGGCAACGGTTGCCAAATCCGGGTCGGAGGTGGCGTCGAGTTGCGTAAGTTGCTCGCGCGCGGCGTCCTCGTTGGCTTTGGATTCGCCCGCATCGACCACGCCTCCGGTGCGGGTGCCGCGCTGAATCAGGAGCAGCGCCTTTTGCTGGACGTAGAACGAAGGTTCGGGCGAGTTTTTGATCGCGCCATCCAGAAGATCGAGCGCCTGCTTGAACACAGCGCTTCGTTTGTTGAAGCCGAATTGGTCGATGGCCGACATCAAAAAGCCTTGCGAGACCAACTGTTCGGCTTTTTTTCCTGCCCAGAACGGGGTTTTTCCGAAACGGTCAAAGCCCGCTTGAGTCGCGCGCGCGATGTCGGCTTCACCACCAAATCCCTGTTGAAAAGCGAGTTGCAAGCGCAAATCAAGGTCTTTAACGCCTGTCGCTGTTGCGCGATTGAGAAGCGCCACGCGCAAAGCCTCGATTTTAAACGCCTTTTGAAAGGCGTCGAATAAAGTGTTCTGCGCCGCGCCGCGTTCGTCTTCCGAGTCGATGGTCGCGTTCCAGCGATTCCACGTGCCGATTGCCAAAGACGCATCGCCCGCTCGCGCCGCAAGCGAAATCAAGTGGGCGCGCGCTTGATTTTGCAGCACCACAGCGCCATTCGCTTCCAGCGATTGCCAAACGCCCTTGGCCGTTTCGTCCTGGTCGGCGCGCTCCAGCGCGCGCGCCAGAGCCGCCTTCGATTCGGGGATTGTGAAGGTGGCCTCAACCGTTTTGCCGCCGCGCAAGTCGAGTAGCACGCGCGCCAGCCGGACGGCTTCACCTTCGCCGGGAAGCGTCGCACCCAGAGTCACCAGTTCCTCGCGTGTGCTGGACAGCGCGAAATTTTCGGCGGCCAGCGCCGCGACATCGCGCGGGGTGGATGGGGTCAAAAGCGACTTCCACGTCGCGCGCGCGCCGCTCAAGTCGCCGCTGGCTTTTTGGGCGAGCGAAAACGACAGCAAACGCGCCGCATCTCCTGTCGAGGCCGCGACGCGCGCATCTTCAAGCGCAGCTTTGGGATCATCGCGCAACGTGTCGAGGCGCGCGCGCAAAAACGCGGCGTCGGCGTCCGATAAGTCGCCCTTGAGCGCGTCGAGGGCGCGGCCTGCCACGGCGGGTTGGCGCGTGGCGAGCGCGACATCGAACGTCCACAACTTGGGCGCCGTTGCGCGCGGATTGCCCTCGCTGGCCCGCGCCCACAACGCCAACGCGCCCGCCGCATCACCGCTCGCATTCCAAAGCGCCGTGCCGTGATCGCACAGTTCATCGGGCGTTTTGTCGGTGTAGCTCGACGGCGCGCGCAAGTCACTCTCGCGCACGGCGTCTTTGGCGAGGGGAGGAAGCGCGAAAGTCGCATCAGCAAACGCTTCGGTGCGCGGGGCAAGCGCATACGCGAACGAAACGTGAGCACCCTGCGCCTCAACTTCGGCGGAAACCGGCAACTTTTGCGCATCGAAAGTGATCTGGGCGCGCATCAACGACCTGGGCGCAACGGCGGGCAAACGGCTCGCGGGCGCCACGGGCGAGGCGTCATCGAAGTCGGTGCGCACACCTTTTTCGATGGTGACTTGAGCCGGAAACGCGCGATCGCGTTGTTTCCACGCGATGTAAAAGGCGCGCTCGGAATCTTGGCCTAGCAGCGTGCGGTCACGCACCAGGGTCACGCCTTGATCCTTTTCCGCTGTGAAACCGGTCGCGCCGGTGAACGCGAAATTGGCTGGCCCGCCAAAAGACAGGTTCCAGCCGCGAAACCACTGCCGCGCGATATTCGCGCTGAGCACGTGAACCCGTTTGGTCGCGCTGTCAAAGGAAAGCGTCTGCTCTCCCGAAGCCAGAATCGTTTGCGCGATTTCGTTCTGGCGGCCCAACACTTCGATTTTAAGCGAGTCGGGCGCCTGCCAGAACACGTTGGCTTTCGAGGTTTGGCCGCCAACCGTTTGGGAAATCGTGCCTTCCAAACGCGGCGAAAGTGCCGCGTTTTGCGCGCTTGCGGGCAAAGAGAGCGCGAAGAGAAATCCAAATCCGAGCCAGGCTCGTTGAGTGGGCATAAAGAGAAGTTTGAGAAACGCGGGCGCACGCGAGTTGCAAGTCGAACTTCAACAAATGCAACATTCCTTTTCGCCGCCCGCGCCGCTGATCCTTTCGCTTCGCCTCGACGCCGATTCGTTCACGATGCTGGGCGACTTGCGCCGCCGCCATTTCCCGCGCGAGCGCAACCATCTCGATGCCCACGCCACGCCTTGCCCGGCGAAGAAGAAGCGCGCATCCGCCGCGATTTGAATGGGTTTTGTGCCAACACCCCGATTTTGCCGCTCTCGTTCCCGAACTTGCGCCTTATGGGACGCGGCGTAGCGGTTGACATCGAATGCGCTGAACTCATCCGGTTGCGCGCAACTTGGGCGAAAGAGTGGCGCGATTTGCTGGGCGCGCAGGACGCGCAAACGTGGAAACATCCGCACGTAACTATTCAAAATAAAGTCGCTCCCACAGTCGCCCGCACGCTTTTCAATGAACTGAGCGCGAGTTGGCAACCGATGAGCGGGCAGGGCCAAGGGCTGTCGCTTTGGCGTTACAAAGGCGGCCCGTGGGAAGCGGCGGGCGAGTGGAAGTTTCGATAAAGCGAAGAGCAGTTGGTTAAGCTGCGCTGAGTTTGAAACCCATTAGTTGAAGCAACCGAAAACCTCCCCAGAAAATGGCAGGTAATGTGACAACGAATAAAGAGAATCCCAGACCAAGTTTGAATAATAGCGGCCCAAAGAACTGTCTTTTGTCTGGCCAGAAAACCCACAACACGCTTTCCCCTAACCATCCGGCTGTGTAGCAGATGTTGATGGCGATGGGCGCAGCAAGGAGGGCTAATGGCTCAACGGCATCTTCTCCTGGCCCCAACACGTTTGCCGAAAAGATGCTCCCAAGAAACACCGCGAGACTTGCAATCCCAACAACCCCGACCAGTATGTTGTAAGGAATGCGCCGCAGTTCCCACCACACAAGGGCAGTGGCTGGAGTGCGTTGCGCATCGGGAACACTGAACAGCCAGTCGAAGAACCGCTTGATGTTGGTCATCGTGATTTGGGAAAACAAATGGGTTCTACCGCAAATCGATCAAGCGCGCGCCGAACAAATCGGGCACCGCATCGAGTTCGGCGATCACGTCCTGCGACACCGGTTCTTCGAGGTTGATGACCATTACCGCTCGTTCGCCCACACCTCTGCGACCGACTTGCATTCCGGCGATGTTGACTCGGTGCTGGCCCAAAATTGTTCCGACGTGGCCGATCATGCCGGGCCGGTCGTGGTTGGGAATCAGCAAGATCGTGCCTTGCGGAACGATGTCCACCCGCAAATCCTGGATGGAAACGATGTGCGGTTCGCGCCCGTTGAAGATCGTGCCGTCCACTTGACGAGAGCGCAAGTGCCCGTTGTCGTTGCGCGTTGAACACGTTGCCACCAGATTCGCGTAATCGCCGACCGCGCCGCGCTTGGTTTCGACCACTTCCACTCCGCGCGCCTGCGCCAAAGAGGGCGCGTTGACATACGTCACGTGATCGACCTGGCCTTCCAGCAAGCCTTTGAGAAACACGCGCGTTAGAACGCCGGTATCGTTTTGGGCCAGTTCGCCCGAATAAACCAACTCGATTTTCTCGATGCTTCCCTCCGCGATTTGCGCTTGAATGCGGCCCAGTTTTTCCATGAGGGGCAAAAACGGCGCGACGAATTCGCGCGCTTCGGGCGGAAGTGCCGGCAAGTTGACCGCGCTTTGCGGCGGGCGACCTTCGAGCACATCCACGATCTGACGCGCTACATCAAGGGCGACTTCGACCTGCGCTTCTTCGGTGGAGGCACCCAAATGCGGCGTCAAAATCACGTTCGGCAAGCTCAGTAGCGGCGAACTGTGGGGCGGCTCGGATTCAAAAACATCGAGTCCGGCGCCGCCTAATTGACCGGCTTTCAACGCTTCATAAAGCGCCGTTTCGTCGATGATGCCGCCGCGCGCGCAATTCAAAATCACGGCTGTGGGCTTCATTTGCGCCAGCACTTGCGCGTTCACCAAGTGGCGCGTTTGCGGTGTGAGCGGCGTGTGGAGGGTGATGAAATCGCAGCGGGGCCACAATTCTTCCAATGAGAGGGCTTCGATGCTCAGTTGAGCGGCGCGACTTGTTCCCAGAAACGGGTCGTAGCCGACGACGTTCATGCCAAAACTTTGGGCGCGGCGCGCCACTTCGACGCCGATGCGTCCGACGCCGACGATGCCCAGCGTTTTGCCTTGCAGCTCTGTTCCCAGAAATTTCGAGCGTTTCCACTGCCCTGAAGCCACGGAATTGTGCGCGGGAATGAGTCGGCGCACGAGAGAAAGCATCATGCCCAGCGCCAGTTCCGCGACAGCGATTGTGTTGCCGCCCGGACTGTTGACCACGATCACGCCGCGTTCGGTTGCGGCGGGCACGTCGATATTGTCTACGCCGACGCCAGCTCTGCCCACGATTTGCAACTTCGTCGCGGCTTCGAGCACAGGCCGCGTGATCTTGGTGCCCGAACGCACCATAATGGCATCGTATCCCGGCGCGATGGCCACCAGTTCGGCTTCGCTGAGGCCGATTTTTTCTTCAACTTGCCCCACTTGGCGCAGAATGGCCAGACCATCTTCGGCGATTGGGTCGCCCACTAAAATTTTCGGCATGAGAGGCGCGAAGTTTAAACGCGTCGCGCCATTCAATCATCCGGTTTTACCCGTGAGCGCCACGAGTAGCACCCGTTTTCATTGCGTCTTCAAGCGAACAACTCGTCCACTTTCATCTTCCATCCAGCAACGGCAGGTTCGGCATCGGCGACTTCGCCGCGCCGAAAAACCTGCGCGTTTTGCGGGTCGCTCGCCGAGTATTTGAAAACGATTTCTTGCTCGCCAAACGGGTTCACGTCCCATACCACGAGGGTGCCCGCTGCGAAATAGTCGGCGGGCTTCTGGGCGATTTCGAGTTCCATGCGCGGGCCAGAATCGTTTTCGCTGCGCACTTCAACGGCAAAAACCGGCGCGCCGTTAATAAAGCCCGCGCTTCCCGACCGTTGCTGCAAGATGTAGGCGGCGTCGGGGCTAAAATACTGGCGGTTGGGCAAGTTGACGCGGAAGCCGACGTTATCCGGCACCGCGCGGCCTGTCTGAGTGGTTTTGGCGTGGTCGCGTAGAGATGACGCGATTTCAAAACTGGTCAGTCCCGGTTCTTCTCCGGTTGGTGGCATGGTGACGATTTTTCCGTCCACGATCTCCGATTTCCCTTCGATGCACTTGAACTGGTCGAGCAAAAAATCGGTGGTTTCTTCAAGAGTCGTCATAGAATTCCTACCTGAAGTTTGACACAGCTTCCAGCCAACTTTGTGCGATGAGCGCGTGACCAGCAAGCGTCGGATGAACCGCGTCAGCGGCCCAAAACTCTGGTTTGCGCTTTTGGCTCGCTGCTTGGAAAATGTCGTCGAGGGGAACGTGAGTCGCCGCGAACTCCCGCGAAAGTTCTCGCACGACTTCGATTTTCGGGTCGAGGAGGGGACGCCACGCTTCAAATTCCGGGCGAATGTGAAGCACGAAGGGGTCGAGCAAAATCACTTCGCAACCCGCGCCGACAACGCGCTCCAAAATGCGCCGAAAGGACGCGCTGAACTCTTCGAGAGGCGAGGGCAAGTTCGAGTCGAACTCGCGCCACACGTCGTTGATGCCGATCAGAATCGAAACGAGGTTGGGCCGCAACGACAAAACGTCGCGTTCCAGGCGTTCTTCGAGATCGCTCACGCGGTCGCCGCCGTTGCCTTTGTTGGAAAATTGCAAGCTGAGTTCGGGTTTTTGCGCGCTCAGCCAGGCCGAAGCCATTTGCGCGTAGCCGTGGCCCCAACCGGCTTCCTCGCCGGGAACCGCGTCGCGGTCGCGCCCGCAATCGGTAATGGAGTCGCCGTAAAAAACGATGTTGTCGTAGGGTTGAATCATCGCTCCCAGTTGGCACAAACCGTAGCCGCAAAGCAAGAGGGAAAACTGATGCGACTTTCCAGATGCACCTAAAAGTGAGGAGGCGAGTCAGGAAATCTCAGCAACTACTCGAAGTGGTTTTCGTTTGTGCTCTTCCAATTCGTCTTTGCCACCTTTCATTGGTTTGCTTTGCGCTCGCCGTCCTTTATTTTTCGCCGAGGCGCAACCGGTTGACAAACAAATGCGCGCGCCGCGTCGGTTCCGGCACGCGGTAACCGCCATCACAGCCAAGCGTCAGTTGCACCGCATCATCGAGCGTGAGTTTGTTTCCGACCGACACGTAAACCGGCGTGATTTTGTTCTTGGTGCGCACCGCCGCGCCTACAACTTCGCCGCGATGTTTGAGAAGTGCAACCGAGCCGCGTTCGGTTGCTAAATCTTCAAAGTCGCCCACGAACAGCGTTTTGGCCGAGCCATAAGTCGGGATGCCGAGCCACAAACCAAGGTGACACGCGAGGCCGAAACGACGCGGATGCGCCAATCCTTGCCCGTCGAGCACGAGCACGTCCGGTTTGTTTTGTAACTTTTCCCACACTTCCAGCACAGCGGGAGCTTCTCGAAACGACAGCAAACCGGGCACATAAGGAAATGGCGCCCGCGTTTGCAAGCCGCGTTCTTCGACGATTTCGAGTTCTGGATACGACAAAACCACGATGCCCGCCCACACTTCGTCCGAGCCTTTGTCGAACGACAAATCGGCGCCCGCAATGAGTTTTGGCGGCTGGGCGAGCGGTGTAATCTCGACTTGCGGCGCGAGTTGTTTTTGCAGCTTGACAGCTTCCTGAGCGCTCAGATTCCACGAATGAAGCGGGTTCATGTCGCGCCAGTTTGGGATAAATAAACTGGACGCGATATTTGATGCGCCACTTTTTATTTCCCGCATTCGCTTTGTGTTTCGCGCTTAGTGCCTCTGCTCAGCCGTCCGATGAGGCGACGCATAGGAAGGCACCGCCAAGCCCGCCCGCTCAGGCGAAAATCCAACCCGGCGAGTTGCGCCTCGATGGACAGATTTCAGCGATTCTGGATGCCAACCAGTGGCAAATGGATGTGATTTCGTGGACTTCGCCTGCGGGCCAAGTCACGCCCTTTGACGAGAAACACAGCAAAAACATCCGGTTGAGCAAGTCCACCTGGGTTCATCGCGCCAAATCGCAGCGCGAAAAGTTGGCCAAAACGCTCTGGTATCGCGGCGATCAACCCGGAGCGCACGACGAGGTGGCAGCGGCGCAAAGCGACTACACGTCTGCGAACCTTCTGCCCGACGCAGACCGGGTTGTCGCCAGACTTCACGGTGGGAAAAAGGCGCCTCACCTTTTGCTCCCGACGAAGCAGAAACGAAGTGAGGCCGATCTGCGCTTTTCTCTTTGAATGCCCCTTGTTTTCCATTGAAACCACTGCCATGAATAAAATGTTCCTCTTGTTAGGCTTAGCGACCTCGGTCGCTCAGGCGCAACCCAAACCCACCGCGAAACCCGCGCCCGCATCGGCCACAACCGGCAAAGTGGCGCTTGAAAAAATCAACACCGGCGAACTGCGGCTCGACGGCAAAATCTCGGCGCTGCTCGGCGAAGGCGCGTGGCAAATGGAAGCCGTTTCGTGGACTTCGCCGCGCGGCGTGACCACCGATTTCGATGATCTGAAAACCAAAGCCGTGCAAGTCGGCGCCAAAACGTTCATCCATCCGCTCGGCGAAGCGACGGCTGTGCCGATCAAAGACGTGAAATTGGGTTCGCACGTCGCCATCATCGGCAAACCGGGCGCAGACAACTCGATTGTGGCGCGTGAGATCGTGCTACTCGAAGGCTACGGACAACACAAAACCGTCGGTTCGCTGGACACCAACCCGATCACTTCCAAACTCGTCGATCAAGACCGCGCCGCGCGCGACAACGGTCAGTTGCCCAAAGCGCTTCAGCTCGCGCTTCAAGCCGCTTCCACCGCGCAGGGAATGCACGATTTGTCGGGAGAAGCCCTCGCTACCCAAGATGTCGCGGGTTTGTATGTCGATCTGGAACAGCCCGAAAAAGCGATGTCGTCCTACGCACGCGTGCAAGCCATCGGCGAACAAATCGCCAATCCATTGGCGCAAGTTCTGGGCTTGATGGGGCAGGGCCGCATCTTGGCGGCATCGGGCAAAACCGACGAGGCCATCCAACTGTTTGAACGCGCCGTGCCCATCAGTGCCACCACGCCGGTCGAACTGCAAATCTCGGCTTTGGGCCGCCTCGCCTCGATTTACCTGAGCGCCGGAAAACGCACCGAAGGCGTCGGTGCCCTGACGCGCCTGTTTTCTCTCGAAGACGGGGCTGGCAAGCGCGACGAAGGCACCGGCACGTTGCTATCTCTGGCAACTTTGCTGGCCAAAACCGAAACCGACGCGGCGCGCGGCTATCTCGAACAGGCCAAACCGCGTCTGACCTTTGCCCGCGACGACACGACCCGTTTGCGCTTGACTCTTTTGCTCGCCTCCGCCATGAAGTCGCTGGGCGACCCCGACGCCGCCGCGCAGTTCGAGGCCGCCGCCCAAATCGCCGAAGCCAAAGGCGACAAAGACGGTGCCGCCAAAATCCGCGCTCTGGCCACCCGACCCGCGACCGATCCGCTCGAAGCGGCCGCGCCTCCAGCCACTCCAAAAGGCCAAGGTCAACCCCAAGGTGAAGGTCAAGGCACTCCGCCAGATGCCACCGATGGTGGCTAAGACGAAACGCCCCAAAACTGAAACTTCAGGCAAAAACGCCCGCTTTGGAAGCGGGCGTTTTGTTTTGTAGCGCCTAAAGCGTGTCTCAGTTGAAGTGGCAGAAAGCGTCTCTGGTTTGTTGATGAGGCAATCGAATCGCTCACGCTTCGCGTCCTACTTCAACAACTGGCGCTCCAAGAAGCGCGTCGCTACTTGCGTTCGCGCCTGGGTCTGAGAGCGTTCGCCGCATCTTCCACGACGCGCGAAAGCAAATCATCGGACAGTGGAAACGGCACGCTTTCACGTTTTGGCCCGCTTTGTCCCGGTTGAAAACGTTGCAACTTGACCTCGTCATCCTTGACCTGCGCTTCAAAGTAGGCGCCGCGCCGTCCGCTCATCGTGTCAGGCGTTGAACGCGCGATGGCTGTTCCTCCCACATCGGTTTCAACGTAGCTCAACCGTTCCGGCAAATATGTCGCGCTTTGCGCGAACCGTTCGACGCGTTCTTGCGCCGATGAACCGTGCGCCGGGGCGCCGCCCTGTTTCGCATTTTCGATTGACACGACGACTTCGCCCGTCATCTTGGTGTATTTATCGGCATCGGCGAGTTTTGCGCGCGCGTGAATCGTGGCGCCGTTCGACGTTTCGCTCGCACTTGCTTCAAGGGGCAACGGGCGCCCCAGAGCCGCTTCTTTTTGCGCGGACTGAACCAGTTTTTTTCCTAAAGACATAATTTTCTCCTTGTTTTCACAATTGCCAGTTGCTCTTGAAACGAGAGCGCGTTTGCGGGTGAGTGCCTTCATCCAAGTGCCAAAAGCGTATCATTATCTTGATAGCGCTACACAATCGCACTTGTTCCCACTTCGCATTCCTGTATTAGCCCTTCTCCAATTCGTTTCAAGCTTGAATTGTGACTTGTCCATCAAAAGATAAAATCACGGTTTTCTCATCTTGCACGGTTTCCAAGTGAACCGGGCGGCCCCAGATCGTTTGCACGTTTTTAAGAACATCTGCCGCCTCATCCATTTTCAATTCCGTGCCTTCAAAGCGATGTTGCAGCAACAATTCGCCCCGGTTGCCATAATTGCCATCTAACACGTGAATGAACGGCCGTCCATGATTGGAAAGACCAAACAACAACTTGTTTTTCACCTGTTGGAAATCGCGTGTGGCGACTTCATACGCTTCAGTTTCATCGTTCCAGTCGTAACCGAACAGCATATGTTCGGCCACAAACTCAGGCGTTAAGAACTCATCGATAAACGAAACATCGTTGTAGTGCTTCCATACCTCGAACACCTTCTCTTTGCCCAACATCGCGCCGTTGTCGAAGGATTTTTTCGCTTTCCAATCGCTCATCTGTTCCCAATCGCGCCCGAACTGACCTTTGTTCCATCGCTGCTCGATGTCATTCAGCAAAGCCAATCCCAAACGGTAAGGGTTGATTCTTCCTGGATGTGCGGCGACCGTTCCCGAATGATGATCGGCATAATCCACCACATCTTGTGGCTTCAAAATGTGCTTGGTCATCAATCGCGTGTGCGCCCAGCAAGCGCACCCTTCGTTCATGATTTTGGTTTGTCCCTGGGGCGCGAAATAATACGCTTCTTCGCGGATGATGTCGAGCACATCGCGTTGCCACGATTCCAACGGCGCATAGTGCAGCAAAAATTGAAGCACATCTTTGTGCGGTTCTGGCGGAAATCTGCGCGCTTCTTGCAGTTCCTCCTGAGCTTTTTGACGTTGCGCTCTGATCCATTCCGGCGGATTGATAAAGTCGCGCATATACCCGTGCTTCGCTTTCAAACGCGTGGACTCGCTTTCCCCTTCTTCCTCCTCATCGCGTGACACAAACGAATCGTCATGACGCTTGATAAACGGCGCGTGCTGATCGATCAAGTCATCAATTGTCAAACAACAGTCGATGAAGTTCTCAACTGTTTCAACGCCATACTTCGTCATATGTCGCCGCACGCGAACCGCATGATTGGCCATCTCGTCCAACATTTTGCGGTTGGTTGGGCCGAACATATAGTTGTGCTTGAAAAAGTGCGCATGTCCGCAAACGTGAGCGATGACTAACTGTTGATCAACCAGTTGGTTCGTGTCGAGCAAATAAGCATAAACGGGATCAGTGTTAATAACCATCTCGTAAATTTTCTGCAACCCATAACCGTAACCTTTGGCCAACCGGTCGTATTCCATCCCGAACGACCAGTGCGGATAGCGCGTTGGAAACCCGCCATAAGCCGCGACTTCGGAAATGGTTTCGTGCGAACACATCTCATACACAATTGGGAAGAAATCGAAACCCATTTCCACAGCATACAATTCGATTTCTTCCTGTGCTTCTCGAACTTGTTTAGATGAAAGCATAATAGTTCACCTCACAACCCAAAACCGGAAAAATGGCCTTCAGTCCAGCGCCTTTTGCCGCATCGTGGGCACGGTTTGAACAGCGTGAACCACAGCCACGAGTAGTAGCGCGGAAACCACCAGCGAAACGCCAGCCACGCCCACAACAACGAGCCAATGATGACAGGAACGGCGATTCTGTCCCAAGTTGCGCGCTGATTCAGGCGCTCGAAAATTGGCCACAAAAAGGAAGCTGTCCAGACTGGAGTAGCAAAACGAAACGCACAACCGATTCCCGACATGAGTTCGCTTTTGCCAACTGTCTCGCCGCAGTTCTTGCACTCGCAAACCACTATCGCCCTTTGCCCAAAAACGTCTTGATGGCGCCCAAAATCTCGTCGCGGTCGTTGATCTCGCAAGAAACGATCTTGTCTTCGTCGCCGAAATCCGCGTTTAACTCTTGCAAAAACTGCCCTGAACCCCAGTAACTCGTCACTTGGCCATAGCAGAACTGGTTGACTTTGGGCAGCATCTCTTCTTCTAACAAAGTCGCGCAGATGTCGTTGTCTTCTTCCCAATTATCGCCGTCTGAAAAGTGAAAACAATAGATGTTCCACTCGCTCGGCGGAAAGCGTTCATCTATTAACGCGTTCATCGCTTTGTAAGCCGAACTGATTTTCGTTCCACCGCCTTCACGGGTATGATAAAAGGTATGCTCATCCACTTCGCGCGCTTTGGAATCATGGATGACATAAGCACGCGCGATATCTTTGTATTGCGAACGCAACCATGTGTCGATCCAGAACGAAGTGATGCGCACCAATTCTTTTTGTTCATCACCCATCGAACCCGAAACATCCATCGCGTAGATGATCGCGGCATTGGCTTCTGGCTTGATGTCGGAATTCCAGGAACGATAGCGGGTGTCTTCTTTGACCGGAATGACCTTGGGCGCAATAGGATCATACGTTCCGCTCGATACTTGACGACGAAGCGCCTGTTTGTAGGTGCGCTTGAAATGGCGCAACGACTGTGGCCCAACCGTTGAAATGCCAGTGTATTTGTCAACCGTCTGCGCGATGTTCTTTTGGCCGCGCGGCTCGATTTTGGGCAGTTCCAGTTCCTCGCCGAGCATCTCGGCCAGTTCATCGAGCGTGACATCCACTTCGAGCAGATGTTGCCCGGCGTTCTGGCCCGCTTTACCCTTCTCGTTTCCATCTCCTCCCAGAGATTGGCCGACATCGCCCTCGCCTTGACCTGCGCCGCCAGTTTCTTTTTGGCCGAAGCGGAACTGCGGTAGGGTGATCTGCGGAACGGGAATCGACACCAGATCGCGGCCCTTTTTGCCGATCATTTCGCCGTTGGAGATGTAACCTTTGAGTTGCGATTTGATTTTGCCGCGCACGATCCGGCGAAAACGCGCGGCATCGGAATCTATTTTCTGAGCCATTTGTGGCCCTCCTTGAAAAGTTGTCGAGAACGCGAAGCGTCAGCGAGTGCATCGAACAGCGTGCTGAAGGCACCTCCGTATTGTGATGTGATTCGTGCTCTGACATATTCACTCTCTGACGCTTCGCGTTCACAGTGCGGTTATTACTTTCTGACATCGCCGCGAGCGAATATCGAGGCGACGTATTGCAACACATCGGTGGCGCTTTGATCATCATAACCGAACTCTTTGATGAGCCGCGTTTTGACGATGTCGATCTTCTCTTGTGTGTCTTTGTCCACGACGTTGGAAACAATCGAAACGAGTTTGATAGAATCCTTTTGATCTTCAAACAACTTCAGTTCCAGCGCTTTGTGCAAACGCGAGTTCGAGTCGTGGGCGAACACTTTGCCCTGCAACGCAAGCGAACCGATGTAGTTCATGATCTCGCGCCGGAAATCATCTTTGCGAGATTCGGGAATGTCGATTTTCTCTTCGACACTTCTCATCAAGCGTTCATCGGGATTCTCGTCAGCGCCGGTGAACTTGTTTTTTACCTTTTGCCGCGACACATAAGCGTTCAAGTTGTCGATGTAGTTGCCACTCAATCTCTTGAGCGCTTCTTCATCGGCGGCGATGGCGCGTTGCACTTCCGACTTCACGATGTCATCGTATTCCGACTTGACAATCGAAAACAAATCGCGGTAACGCTTTTTAGTTTCTTCCGAATTGATGAGCGAATGGCTTTTCAATCCCTGCTCCAACTCGTTGAGCACCATGAACGGGTTGATTGAGGTGCCGTGTGCATCGCTAACTAAAGCATTGGAGATTTTGTCTTGCACATAGCGCGGCGAGATGCCTTCCATGCCTTCATTCTTGGCCTGAGAACGCAGTTCGCGGATGTTGTCTTCGGTGTAACCTGGCAGAGATTTGCCATCATACAACTTGAGCTTTTGTAACAAGCTCAAGTCGGCTTTATGTGGCTCTTCTAAACGGGTCATCACCGCCCACATCGCGGCGATTTCCAGCGTGTGCGGGGCGATGTGTTTCCCGCGAATGCGACGACCGTTGTAATCGCGCTCGTAGATGCGAATTTCGTCGCTCAAGCGCGTGTTATAGGGAATATCGATTTTCACTGTGCGGTCGCGCAGCGCTTCCATGAACTCGTTGCTTTGCAGTTTTTTATATTCCGGCGAGTTGGTGTGACCGATGATCACTTCGTCGATGTCGGTTTGCGGAAACCGCTTCGGTTTGATCTTGTGTTCTTGAGATGCGCCCAACAAGTCGTAAAGAAACGCGACATCGAGTTTCAACACTTCGACGAACTCAATCAAACCTCGATTGGCGATGTTAAATTCGCCATCGAAGTTGAACGCGCGCGGATCAGATTCCGAACCGTATTCGGCGATTTTGCGGTAGTTGATGTCGCCTGTTAGCTCGGTGGAATCCTGGTTTTTCTCGTCCTTGGGCTGAAAGGTGCCGATGCCGATGCGGTCTTGCTCGGACAACACCAGGCGCTTGACCACGACCGAATCCAAGGCTTTCGACCAGTCGCCCTGGGTGCGCTTCATCTCTTCGCGGAAGAGGAAGCGGCACATCGGGCACAAATCGCCGCGAATCTGCACCTGTTTTTCGGGGTCTTCGACTTCCGCATTGAGCATCGACTCCAGCTTGGCGCGCAGCTCGACGGGCACCAGATGAAGCGGTTCTTCGTTCATCGGGCAGGGCATGATCGTGCCGTCTTCTTGTTTCCAGCCGAAGGTATAGAGCGCGCCGCGTTCGGTTTGCGAGTAGGCTTCCAAGCCTTTTTTGAGCAGGCGAACCAAAGTTGATTTGGCGCTTCCGACGGGGCCGTGCAACAGCAACACGCGCTTTTCCGTTCCATAGCCGCGCGCCGCCGATTTAAAGAACTGAAGCAGTTGCATCAAGGCCCGATCCAACCCGAAAACGGCGTCGCGGCCCTGGTCGAACGGGTCAGAAAAGAAACTGTAACGGGTGATGGTTTCTTTGTTTTCCTCGTATTCTTCCGATCCGTAGGAAAGGATCATCTCATACAAACGCTGGTAAGCAGTTCCCGACAGATGCGGGGTGTCTTTGACCAGGTCGAGATAATCGGAAAAAGTGCCCTCCCAAGAAAGGGCTTGATAGTGTTCGGTGTTTTGTGAAGCGGCAAGGGCTTCTAAAAGTGCGCTCATGCATCCTCCTGTGGTAGTGGAAGTAATGAACTGAGGATAGCAAGTGATGAGATAACGCAAGGCGGACTCATCACTCGCCACTCCCAATTTATCGCTTAATGGAAGGTGTTAAAAGTTGCAGAGCAAGTGGGCGAAACCCTGCCGTTCCAACAGATGCGGCCAAGTTTCGAGGATGCACGAACACCTTTGGGAACAGGCGGCGCGCGGCGTTACGGTGTCAAAAAGACGGGAGTCAGGTGCGACGCCTATGTCGAGTGGCCCGGAGTGCGCGTCGGACTTCAAAGACTGGCAGGGAAAAGGGCGTGTAACGCCAGGGTGTCGCCGGGGTTGAACCTTGGGAAGTTCCACTTGGGTTTAAAAGCGACACATCATTTGATAGCATTCTCTTCGCCAAGTTGCAAGCATCCCAAGCCGATTTGGGGAGAAAACCCCGATCTTTACGCCCGCGAAACGCCGTTGCAATGGCTTGCGCGTGGGTCTTGTTTTCCGATGCTCGCTTGAGCCAGCACATAACGATCGAAAAGCGCAGTTTCTGGAGTTGTATTGCACCCACTTCAAACACTTTCAAGCCTGCGCTTCCAAACCTCGCCCCCGGTTGCGCTTAACTTCTCCTGTGCCGATATTCGAGAACTTTTCCATCGCCCTGCGCGGTCTGGCCGCCAACAAGTTGCGCGCGAGTTTGACGACTCTTGGCATTTTTATCGGCGTGTTGGCGGTGATTCTGGGGACAGCCATTGGCCAAGGTTCGCGCACCAAGATTTTGCAAACCATTCAAGCCCTCGGCTCGAACACGATCATTATCTTCTCGTCGCAGGACACGCAAGGCAAATCGGCGGGCAACTTACCGCACCTGTCCATCAAAGACGCCGACGCGTTGGCGAAAAGTTGTCCGGCACTGCTGAGAGTCGCGCCCAGTTTCACGGGTTCGGCCCGCGCCAAAAGTGGGCGGCGTGCAACACGGGCACAGGTCAATTCCTCGACTCCGGCCTATTTTTCGATTCGCAACCTGAGCATCGGGCAGGGCAAGCTTTACACGACACGCGACGTGAACGCACGGCGCAAAGTCGTGGTGCTGGGCGCGAAACTCGGCACGACTTTGTTCGGTTCCAATGTCGATGCGCGCGCGATGATCGGACGACAAATCCGGCTCGAAGGCATCGGTTTTCGGGTGGTCGGCGTGCTCAAACCCAAAGGAGCCGCGCTGTTTGAAGACCTCGATTCCTATGCGTTCGTGCCGTTGCAAACCGGGATGAAAACGCTGTTCGGCTCGAAAGACCTCAGCGAGATTCACGGCTCACTCGCAAGCCAAGAGCAGTCCGACAAAGCCAAAGCGCAAATCGCCAGGGTTTTGCGCGCAACTCATCGCCTCAAGCACGGCGATAAAGACGATTTTCAAGTGCTCACCCAGCAACAACTGATGAGCCTGGGCAACAAAGTTTCGGTGCTTTTAACGGGACTTTTGAGTGGCATCGCGGCGATTGCTTTGTTGGTGGGCGGCATCGGCATCATGAACATCATGCTGGTGAGCGTGACTGAACGCACGCGCGAGATTGGCATTCGCAAAGCCTTGGGCGCGCGCAAACGCGACATCAAATTGCAATTTTTAGTCGAAGCCACAACGCTGAGTCTGCTGGGCGGCTTGGGCGGCATCTTGGTGGGCGTCGGGATTTCGGCGCTGGTGAACTGGGCGTTTAATTTTCCGGCGCGGGTTTCGCCGTTTTGGGCTTTAGTTGCGTTTGGCGTGTCGGCGGCGATTGGGATTTTCTTCGGCTTGTATCCGGCCTCCAAAGCGGCGGAACTCGACCCGATCGAGGCGCTGCGCTTTCAATGAACCCGTGTTTCCAAGACGCTTGTTGGGGTCATTTCGGGATGAATCGCGGCGCAAGCACCCGTTATTGACAGCCGCGAAACAAGTCGCTGATAAGCGTGCGACACACTCTTTACTTCAACTTAACGTGCTGGAAATAAAGCAAAGCTACATTTTCCTAACCGCGAAGTTATCGCTTCTTTTGGAACCTGTTTTGTTGTTTTGAACAGCATTTTGGTGGCAACATGGACACACCGAAAAGGCACCGAGCACGAAAGGGCGTTTCCAAAAAGCGGGATCGAGCGCGGGTTTGCTTTGAAAAAACCCATTTCCTTTCCAATGAAAAGCCTCTTGAAACCACTGGCCCTGGGCGCTTGCGCCCTTGTCGCCGCCAGCTTTGTCGCGCCCCAGGCGCACGCTTTGCCGTCAGCGCTGGGCGCTTTTCCTTCGACTGACATCTCGACGAAGGGCAACATTCGCAACGATTTTGCGGCCTACACCACCACCAGCGTCGACAACACGGTGTTGCCAACGCAGGGCCTCAACTACGGCACCGGGCCGGACAAGACCGGCCTGTTTGGGCGCAGCGAATTCGGCTACGACTACAATTTCACTTCGACAGCCAAGCTCCCGTTCGGCAAGCGCATTTTTGGCAACGCCAAAACCCAGCTTTACAACGACGATAAGCAGCAACTACGCGTTGTTGCGGGTGGCTGGCTGCTTGGCGACTCGAAGACCAACCCGAACTATGTGTATCTGTTGGCTTCCAAAAACTTCAACAAAATCGGTCGCGTTCACGTGGGTTACGCTTACGCGCTGTCGAACAGTTTGTTCCAGGTGAGCAACACGGCAACCAGCACCAGCTTTTCGCGCGGGCGCTCCTCGCTCCACTTGGCCTACGACCGCCTCATCACGCCCAAGCTGCAGTTCGTCACGGACTACTATTCGGGCAAAGGCCCTTTCGCAGGCATTCAACCGACGTTTTACTACAGCGTGACCGACAAAGCCTCATTTGGTCTGGGTTATTTTCGCGCTAACTCGAACACGGTGACGCCGCGCAACCAGCTTTACCTGTCGTTTGCCTACAACTTCGATTTCAACGGCGCCGCGCCCACGACCGGTTCGAGCAACCCTTCGCCTTCGACGGGCACCGGCCCCGCCGCAGGCGGAGCGACCAACGGCGGCCCCGCTCCCGTCCCCTCTCCCGTCCCCTCTCCCGTCCCCTCTCCTTAACAGTTGCAAGTTTGGGGTAGTAAAAGATGAACCTTCAGTCGCCAGATAGTGGCGGCAATGGCAGCAGAACTTACTACTTCAAACCCGAAACTCACCACTTCCCAAGGCGGGTCGGCATCTCTCAATTTTTGGGGCGACCGACCCGCCTTTTTTCGTCTTGAACTCGCCATGTCGCCCGAACCACTCGCTTCTCAAGACTTCGAACCCCAAGCCCCACCTGAAACCCGGCCATCCGCCCAACCCATGCGTTCATCGAGAAACAACGGCAAAGACGACCACAAAAACATCGAGTTCGTGCTCCGCGCGGCTCAGGAGCGCCAGATCAAATTCGTGCGCCTCTGGTTCACCGACATTCTGGGCACGCTTAAAAGTGTGGCCATCATCGCCGACGAACTCGAAACGGCTCTCGAAGAAGGCGTCACCTTCGACGGCGCCGCCATCGAAGGTTTTGCGCGCGAAGACGAAAGCGACATGATCGCTTTTCCCGACCCCTCGACGTTTTCCCTCTTGCCCTTTGGTTCTGCCGAAGGCGCCGTCGCCCGCCTGTTTTGCGACATCCGACTTCCCGACGGCACGCCCGCCGACACCGACCCGCGCCACATTTTGCAACGCCAACTGCGTGACGCTGCCGCGCTTGGCTACACCTTTTACGTCGGCCCCGAAGTCGAGTTTTTCTACTTCAAAACGCCTGAAGCGAACGTGCCCTTGGTCGCCCAACCGCTCGATCAGGGCGGCTACTTCGACTTAACATCGAGCGATGTCGCCTCGCCTTTGCGCCGTAAAACCGCTTTGACACTCGAAAAAATGGACATCGGCGTTGAGTCGAGCCACCACGAAGCCGCGCCCTCGCAACACGAGATCGATTTGCGCTACACCGACGCCCTGACGATGGCCGACAACATGATGACTTTTCGTTTGATCGTCAAAGAAATCGCGGCGGAAAACGGCTGTTTCGCCACGTTCATGCCCAAGCCGCTCGCGGGCCACAACGGGTCGGGAATGCACATCAACATGAGCCTGTTCAAAAAAGGCAAAAACGCCTTTTTCGACGCCAAAGCCCCCGACCACCTCAGCCCTATCGCGCGCGGCTTCATCGCCGGATTGCTCCGCCACGCGCGCGAACTGACCTTGTTTTCCAACCAGTGGGTCAACTCGTATAAACGCATCGTGCCCGGTTTTGAAGCCCCAACGCGCGTGACGTGGGCGCAACGCAACCGCGCCGACTTGGTGCGCGTGCCCAGTTTCAAACCCAACCGCGAATCGAGCCGCCGCATCGAATACCGCTCGCCCGACGCCGCGTGCAATCCGTATCTCGTCTTCGCCCTGCTTTTGGCAGCCGGACTGGAAGGCGTGCAAAACGGCTACGAACTGGCGCCCGAAATGACCGAAGATGAACCGGTTTTGCCGAGTGACCTCAACGAAGCCATCCACGCCGCCCAGGAAAGCGTTTTAGCGCGCCGCGTGCTGGGCGACCACTTGTTCGAGAAGTTTCTGGCCAACAAGCGCATCGAATGGGGCAACTACCGCTCGCAAGTTCATCAATACGAGTTGGATCGCTATCTAACGGTGTTGTAACTCCTTGAAGTCATCTTCCCAGTGTTGTCGCGTCAAAAAACATTGAGGGTTTTCCCTTGAGACTTTGTCTTGAACTGTCATCAACTGTTGAGATAAGGTTGAAGCGTGAAAATCTTTCGATTGATCATCGCACTCTTTTTGTGCATTTTCGGCCTTAGCTCAGCTAGAGCGTGTTAGGAACTCATTTGAGCGTGAAATCTCGATTGGAAGAGGTCGTCAGACCCGCTACTTCGCGCCAAAGCGGGTCTGACGACCTCTTCCAATCAAAAAGCGCTGAGAAAAAGCCATTGAACGCCATTCAAGTCACTAACACCCTCTAAGGCCTGGGCCACAGGTTGTGGAAGCGGATCCTACGAAAAACTCGTTAGCCCCGGCAAAATCGTCTGGACAGGAAAAAGCGATTCTGTGTCGGCTTCCGCAACTGATGCAACTGTTCAGTCCACAGACTGGAAGGAAAATCAAGATGGTTCTATTACCTATAGCAGTGGTAACTTCTCCATCAAATACAAAGCGGTGTTTGTGAGGCTTGAAAAACCAAACGCTCAAGACACAGCCACTTGGATGTGGCACGCCAAGTTCACTGCTACTCTGACGTCAATTGGATTTGGCGCCCTCTCTCGTTCGCGGAATGTAAAAGTCTCCTCTGCAGAATCTGCAGCCTACTTTTCGGGAATCACTGCCGACGGTTGTCCTCCTCGAAATACAGCTACTATCCCCGATTTGGAAGATTATCATCCCTACCTGGACACTCCTACCCCTACACCCACACCAAAGGCAACGCCTACCCCAACAGCAACCCCTACACCTGTGCCATTGAGCCTCTCAGTCCAAGCCCAGCGCAACGATATTTGCGCTGGAGGCTGGGATCAAAGCTACAACAACGGCGCGGGCGGTTACTACTACCTATCTAAAGAAAGTAGCAATTGGGTTCCCCGCAACGCTCTACCAGATTCGCACATTGTTGCTCTTAATGCCCAGGTAACGGGGGGTTCAGGTCACTATGACGGCGTATCTGTCCGGTTTCATTGGACGATGCCAGGTGGCCCGAATGGAGCCGGTTTGGTTGAGACGCGCTCTGTCAACGTGAATGCGCAAGGAATGGCGACCGTCAAAATCGTGTCCGGCGACCAAGAGGGTGCTACTATTGTCTCAGCTCAAGTTGTCGATGCTCAAGGCAATTTACAGCCACAGACTCAATCTGTGAACTTGAACATCAAAGCAGCGCAGGCTCGATGGGAGTATAAGAACGAGCAAGGCAAGTATGTTCAGTGGAAAGGAGATTTAGATGATTTGGTTTCTAATCTTCCTGATTTACAACCTGCATCTTTACGAGTGATCTTAACCTTCGAGAGTTCTCCAGTGTTTGGCCATAGGATACATTGGTTGTTCAACAAGGTGTTTTACAAATCAGGACGTGAAGTGCCTGAGAGTGATTACGCTGGGTTTGGCCACCTGTCAGGACGATATAGCACCAGCGATAAGAGTGGTTACGCAACTGCCACATACTCTTTCGGCACTCGTTTCGGGCAAATCATCTTCGAGATGGATGATGCCAATGTTCAAGTTCCTGCGGATGCACCTGCATCTGCACTGAGTGCTGCGATTCGCCTTCAAGGTCGTCCCAAGATAGGACGCGCAGATCGTCAATATCTTAACAAAGGTAAAGGAATAACCGTGACCACTTGGGTTGATAATGACCGGATATACGCCAGCCAAAGCGACCTCGAAAACGGGCAAAAGTTCAAAGGTGTGACAACAGGAAAGGGCTATTATCCCGCTCCTGTTGGGGAGGAAAACGATGAGATGCTACCTCAAACGCTTAGTGACATCCGAGCGATTATGAGTAGTCTCGGAAAACAGGAGGGGAGAGACTGGTGGTTTTCACAAGGTATCGGTGAAGATCCACTGAGTTCCGGGTATCACCTCCAAGACGGCTTTGCCACTCCTATCAATTCTACCGGTCATTCAGGTGAAGAACCGGGTAAAGAGGCTTATTGTGCAGCTACGGATATCGTGCTGGCGAAAATCGGTTCCTACTCATATTATCCAGACAGGTCACGCATCGTCTACAAAAATATGAGCCAAGGCGCGCTTAAAGCACAACGTGAGGCTGATTTTCGTCCTGTTGTCCGGGCATTGCGAGCGAAAGGGTTCGCTGCATGGCATCGCTGGGTTGGCCTCAACAGCCAATATGTGGAAAACGAAATTCATCTCGTTGACCCTGCCATTCCTTTTCTGACCACAGGCAACACCGTTACCGTTAAACGGGAATTGAGGAAACAGTTGAAGGCTTATGCCAGCACTGATAAGCATGGTAATCCTGGCATTCCTGGAAGCAGTGGGCTGCCTGTAGATTCGACTGCGGATGTGAATGACCGCAACTTCTTGAAAATCACCAAAGCCGATCTCAAGGCTCTGGCTAACCGGAAGAACACAATCGGGCCTCAGCTTCTGAGCCAATATACCTTTTTGGGGACACAATAACCACAATGAATCGCTTCTATTCCCCTTTTCCTTCTCGCGCTATCGGTGTTAGTGTGGCAACGCTTCTTTTCGTGAAGTCGAATGGAATGCTCCACAGCCAGAACTCCCGCCAAGTAGAATCTGAAACACCAAGGCACCTCCAATGTGCTTTGGTGTTCAGCACGAAAACTTCGGATGTTACAAACCGTTTGGCAATAGCAAATGGATCGCTTTACAGATCCACAACACGAGGTGTAGTTCAGGCGTTCAGGATAAAGTCAGGGAGTTCCACCTCACCTTGGATGCAATCCAAGATTGCTCTTCCTGTGAAATGTCCTTGGGTCATTTCACCTGATGGCTCCTCGTTGGCAATAGCCGCATCTGAACCACAGGGGGAGGATGGGCTACGAGAAGTTTGTCCAATCAAGATTTGGAGCCTTTCCAACTTAAAACTGCGCAGCAAACACCTTTATTCCAGCTCAAGCAACGTGTGTTTCAGCCCTGGTGGAACAAACTTATATGCACTTAATGCGTATGGTGATCCAGACAAAAGTTTGGCCGTGATTGATATGAGGAACGGCAAACAACGGTTTGTGAGGAGTAAAGCCTCTGCAGGCGATATAGCCGTTGTATCTACTGATGGCGATCTTATCGCTTCACAATCTTTGACTGATATAGGAGTTTATATTGGCTTATTAAATCTCAAGAAGAGAACGTATAAAGTCGAGGAAGTAAAAGGAGCATATGTGAATTGGAAAATGCTTTATAAAACAACGCCTGAATCGTTGTTTGTTTCTCCAAAAAACGGCTTTGTTTGGGTTCAAAATGTGGCGTTGCCAATCAGACAGGACTTGTCTACAGGCAAAGCTGTGTTCCGGCTTCCAAGTGAGCAGGAGCGCGCTCTGTGGATGGATAAACGAGGACGCATCCTAACCATCAATTTCAAGGCGAAGACATTCCGCTTGTGGAATGTGCAGCAAGGGAGGGTAGAAGCGCAGAGCGCACTTGTTGATGTCAAACTCCAAGCCACAGAGGAGCAATTGCCAATCTCGCAACAAACATTAACTGCGGCTTCAACGGATGGTCACTTTGTGGCGGTTTCGCAGGAAGGAAAGCTGCAAGTGTGGCGTTTGAACTTGTCCCAGTAGCTTAAGAAGCGCCCAACTGTCGAGGTTGGGCGCTTCTTGTTTCACCACGTCCACAATTGCGGGGTGAACGAGTCGCCGTCGATGTGGAGCATTCCGCAGGCGTATTTCGGCCCCCAGCGTTTGTCGGTGGGCGAGCCGGGATTGAAAAAGAGCATCGCGCGGTGGTCGTGGCGGTGCCACATCACCATCGGGTTGTGCGAGTGGCCGAAAATCAGAATCGACACGTCGTCCTCGAACTCGAACTGCGACAGGGCGTTGGCGGCGGTCATGGCGTTGCCGGAGAACTGGTCGAGGGGTTTGAAAAACTCGTTGTCGCGGCCCCGGTCGCCGTGGCACAGGCCGATGGTGACGCCTTCGACTTCGACGCGGCGCGCGCGCGGCAACTCGAGGTGGGCCGGGTCGTTATTGCCGCGCACGCCGACAACGGGCGCGATGGATTCGAGGTCGCGTAGCGCCCGGCGCGAGGTGAAGTCGCCCGCGTGAAGAATCAAATCGACGCCGCGAAAGTAATCGCTCACGCGTTCGGGCAAGCCGCGCCGCCCGCTTTCGGATAAATGAGTGTCGGAAATCACGCCAATTCGTTTCATGGGGGTTCACCTCCTGTCGGGGAAAAGTTCCCTTGTCGGACGCCCGACCCGCGAAAGTGGTGCCGCTTCGCCCAAGGCTCTTCGGAAAACTGCGGCGCTTGAGAAGCCGATAATTGTCGTCGGTCTGCTCCTGCTTCGCGGTTTTGCAAGTTGCAAAACCGCGTTGTAGTTCGCCAGGTGTAACTTGCGCAGCGGGTGCCAATCAGAGCTACATGAGAAAACGGCGCATTTTGTCGGGATTCTGGCTTCGGCGGCAAAGCGCGGCAACTTGTGTTCTCCGGGGTTCTGGGATTAGAGACATGGCAGGCCATATCCCACCGACGTTGCGGCGTTTCAAACCACGTTTTCAAGGGAAAACGGCGGCGCTCGTCAGGCCCGCACTCTCATCGAAACCGCACATCACGTTCAGGTTTTGCACGACCTGGCCTGAAGCGCCTTTGAGCAAGTTGTCGAGAGAGGAAACCACGATCAATCGGCCGGTGCGCGGGTCAACCGTGCAACCGATGTCGCAGAAGTTCGAGCCGTTCACCACTTTGATCGACGGCCACTGACCGGGCGGAAGCACCCGCACGAACCGCTCGTTTTCGTAGCGACTGGACAAAATCGCGTGCGCTTCTTGTGCGCTCAGTTGCCCTAAGGGCGCCGCATAACAGGTGCTCAGGATGCCGCGCGCGACTGGCAACAGGTGCGCCGTGAACAAGATGTTCGCCTGTTGGTCGGAATCGGATCTGTCGGGCGCGGCGTCGCTCAAACCCTGTTCGATTTCGGGCGTGTGGCGATGAGACGCGACATTGTAAGCGCGATAATCGCCGAACTGTTCGGGGAAGTGCGTGCCCAGACCGAAACTGGCGCGGCCCGCACCCGACACGCCCGACGCCGAATCGACGATGATCGAGTGCGCTTTGATGGCATTCGCTTCGATAAACGGCGCTAAAGCCAGAATCGCCGAAGTCGGGTAGCAACCGGGATTGGCGACCAAACGCGCCGACTTGATCTGGTCGCGGTTCCACTCAGTCAGACCATAAACGGCTTCTTTTAGAACCTCGGTTGCACTGTGCTCGAGGTGATACCACTCGTGGTATTGGTTTGGGTCGCGCAGGCGAAAGTCGGCGCCCAGATCAATAACTTTGAGGCCGCGCTCCAAAAGCGGCGCGGCCAACTCCAACGCCTTGCCGTGACCCATCGCCAACACCACGAAGTCGCACTTCTGGGCCAGGGAGTCGAAGTCCAATTCTTCGAGTTCGAGGTCGCACACGCCCAAAAGCGAGGGGAACAGGTCGCTCAGGCGGTGGCCGATGCGCTCGCCCGATGCGGTAGCGGCACAAAGTTGCGCGTGGGGATGGCTGGCCAACAGGCGGGCGAGTTCGGCTCCGGTGTAGCCGCTCGCGCCGATGATGCCGACGCGAATCGAGGTCTGTTCGGGCATAAACCCAAAGTTTACGGGACAGGCTATGCTCTTTTCGATTTCTATGAAAAAAGCACTTCTGGTATGGGGCGGCTGGGACGGGCACGAACCGAAGCAAACGACCGAGCGATTCGCGCCGTTTTTGCGCGATGCGGGCTTCGATGTGCGCATCGAAGACTCGATGGACGTCTACACCGACGCGGCTTACATGAACTCGCTGTCTCTGGTCGTGCCGATCTGGACGATGGGCGCCATTTCAAACGAACAAGAGCAGGGCTTGCTGGGCGCCGTGAAATCGGGCGTGGGCCTCGCCGGATGGCACGGCGGCACGGGCGATGCTTTTCGCAACAACACGGGTTTTCAGTGGATGATCGGCGGCCAGTGGGTTGCGCATCCGGGCAACATCATCGACTACACGGTCAACATCCAGGGCGGCGACCACGAAATCACGCGCGGGTTGTCCGACTTCGCCGTGCAATCGGAGCAATATTACATGCACACCGATCCGGGCAACGAAGTGCTGGCGACGACGACGTTTTCCGGCGAGCACGAAGGCGCCGATTGGATCAAGGGCACGGTCATGCCGGTGTTGTGGATGCGCCGCTTTGGAGCGGGTCGGGTCTTCTATTCCAGCCTGGGCCACCAAAGCGCCGATTTCGACATCTTTGAAGCCGCCGAAACCGTGCGGCGCGGGATGTTGTGGGCCGCGCGTTAAAGCCAAGCTAAGAGCCAGCTAAAAAACTAATTGTCAGAAACGGTGCATCCTGCTGAGAGAGCGCTCTTGCTGAGAGGGCGCTCTTCGGGCCTGGACTTCTGTTTTTAGTGGAGGCTCGGAGCGGGCGCTCCCAAATGTAGCGGGTGCAAGACGCGCGTTAGAAATACTTCTCCACGAATACCTGACAAATCTTTGTCGGGTATTTCCCTGTTTTTAAACACCTTCTAAAACTTCATCGGGGAATTGCCTGCAGAGATTGCTAAACACTAATCGGGCAACTCTTGTGTATGGTGTGCGTTTAATGCAGCCGTGTTCCGTTTCTTGTGCGGAAAGGCATGAACATCATGATTCCTAATCCCGAAGCCGAAGCCGAACCTGAAAACGTGTCTGAAGCCGAACCCGAAGCCGTTGCCCACGCTCTCGAAGTGGTGCAAACCTCCCTGGAAGGCGATCACGTCGGCTATTACAAAGAGGAGCCTGTCAACGCGACCCTCTCGTTCAGGGAAAACGAAGAAATCTTGGCCGAAGACCTGATGGGCGCGTGGCACGGCATGGTTTTGCCCAACGAGGAAGACGTGGAAGTCGGCACGCCGCAGTGTCAAAGCTGCGAAGTCTTGCCGCGCCCCATGACCGAAGCCGGAACGCTTTTGCTGCGGATGCCCCACACCTTTAGCCTGGGCAAAGTGCTGAACTTTCTGGCTCATTCGGAGTGGAAGCACAGCCGCCGCGACGGTCTGGTTCACATCCAAGTTGAAAAGGGCAAGTTGCCCCTCGTTCTGTCGCCCATCGTGTCGCTTTTGTCGTCACCCGAACAGCGCGACACCGACGCGGTGTATCAGTTCGCGGGCGAGTTGCCGCAAATCCAGGACTACTTCAAAGTCGAGTCTCTCCCCAACTTCGTGGCGCAGGTGCGCGCGTCGTGGCTGATCGAGGTTTTGCGCGACCAATCGTTCTACTCGGTGTTCCAGCCCATCGTGCGCTGCGACGAACTTTTGGCACCAGGGCAACTGCCCTCGATTTTCGCTTACGAATGCCTGCTTCGCGGCCAGCACAACGGGCACAGCGTCGCGCCGATGGCGATGCTCGACATCGCGCGCGCCGCCGACCTGGTGTTTCAACTCGACTTAGCCGCGCGCCGCTGTGCGATCATCGGCGCAGGCCACAACAAAATCACGCAAAAAGTGTTCATCAATTTTTCGCCGAACTCGATTTACGACCCGTGGCACTGCTTGCGCTCAACCGTGAACACCGTCGATGAAGTGGGATTGCGGCGCGATCAAGTGGTGTTTGAAATCACCGAAGTCGAGCGATTGCCCGAAGTCAAACACCTCAAACGCTTGGTGCAGTTCTACCGCGAAGAAGGCTTTGAAGTCGCCCTCGATGATGTCGGTTCGGGTTACTCGTCGCTCAACGTGTTGGTGGCGCTTCGCCCCGACTACGTCAAGCTCGACATGGATCTCATCCGCGACGTAGACCGCGATGCGGGCAAAGCCATCGTCGCCGGAAAGCTGCTCGAAACGGTGCACGAACTGGGGCTGTCGACTGTGGCCGAAGGCATCGAGCGGCCCGAAGAACTTTCGTGGGTCGCGGAGCGAGGCGCCAACTTCGCGCAGGGCTATTTGTTCGCCCGTCCCGCGACACCGCCGCCGCCGTTGGACGCGCGCTGAACAGCGTCGAAGAACAACAAAAGCCCGCGAACTTCGAGTCCGCGGGCTTTTCGTTTGCGCAAGTGCGCGGATGAATTCAACCCTCACGTCTCGAACACAACGGCCGCGCGTCGCAGGCTCGACAGGATTGCTGATGCCGCGAGATGGGCTGTAACTATCGACGCACGATTTGCCCCGACACGCGTTGGGTTTGGCCGTTGACGGTGATGAAGAAAGAGAACGAACCGGGATTGGCGCCCGCGCCCAATTGTCCGGTCAGGACAAAAGGTGACACCTGTGGCACATTGCCCGTCGCGCGAAACGTTGAATCGCCCGCCAACGTGCCGTTGAAGCCGTAGCTACCCCGCGGCAAAGCGAAGGACAACGCGCCGTTCGTCAGGGTAGTCGGTGCGCTGGAACTGGGCACGGACAGCGTGCCGCCCACGAGTCCGCCTTGCGTTTGAATCGAAAGCGCGCCGTTTTGGGCCGGTGACAGCGCGAACACCGCACTGTCGGTGCGCGCCGACACCACCGCTGAAGTCGCGCCGCCGCAACCGCCGCTCGCGGCCGCCAGCAAAAGCGCAGCGGCGAGTAAAAGAGAAGATTTCATCGAACGCTTTTGGAACAAAAAAGCGCCCGGCAGTTGCGCCTTTTTCCGACACGCCCTTTGGCGCTTTGAACGATAGGGGCCCGGTTGAGGCGCTTCATTTGCTTTTGTGACCTGCGCATGAAAATCGGCAAATTCTTTGGAACTGTGGCGGGTGCGGCGACTCTGGGCGCCTGGGTGACGATGCAAGTGTTGCGGCGCAAACGGCGCATGGACTTTGGCGACAAAGTGGTGCTCATTACCGGCGGCTCGCGCGGGCTGGGCTTGATTTTGGCGCGCCTGTTCCTGCGCGAAGGCGCACGCGTGGCCATTTGCGGGCGAACTCAAGCCGACCTGGATGCCGCGCGCGACGAACTGCAATTGCTCGGCGACATCCGCGCTTACCGCATCGACTTGCGCGACCTGAGCCAGATCGAGTCGCTTTTTGAAAGAGTCGAAGGTGATTTGGGGCCGGTCGATGTGCTGGTCAACTGCGCCGCCGTGATGACGCTGGGGCCGCTGGAAACGATGACGCCTGCCGACTTCGAGAACGAAATGGACATCGGCTTTCGCGCGACTTTACACACCATGCTGCGTGCCTGGCCGGGCATGAAAGAGCGCGGCGGCGGGCGTATCGTCAACATTTCAAGCGTTGGAGGGCGCGTCGCCCTGCCGCATCTGGTCGCATATTCGGCGAACAAGCACGCGGTTTCGGGTTTGTCGCAGGGCTTTCGCGTTGAACTCGAACGTTACGGCGTTCTGGTGACGACGGTGTGGCCGATGATCATGCGCCTCGGCTCGATTTATTCAAGTGAAGTCAAAGGCCAGCAAAAAAAGGAGTGGGCGCTGGCCAACTTGTTCAATTCCAACCCGCTCACCTCGATTTCCGGAGAACGCTGCGCCAAAGGCATTGTCGAAGCCACGCGCGTGGGATTAGCGACTTATAATCCCTCGAAGCGCGCCGGATTTTTCGCCCTCGCTCACGCCCTGGCGCCCAACGTTGTGCTCGAAGTGCTGTCTCTTGTGCCGCGCATCTGGCCCGGCCCAGGGCGCGAAGAGTTCAACCCCAACGAGAAAATCAAAGGTAAAGAGCTGCTCTCTCCCCTGTCCCCATCGGTGCTCACCGTGCTCAACGACGCCGAAGCTGTCAAAAACAACGAGTTGAACCGCGAGTATTCGCTGTAGAACGCGTTAGCTCAGGTTTGCATTTGTAGGGCTTTGCGCGGCAAGCCCTCTCAGAAGCTGTTGAGTAATCCCCGATTAAGGGCAAAAACAACGATTGGAAGAGGGCGCAAGCCCCGCTTCTGACCGCGTAGGCCCCTACAAATGCAAACCTGAACTAACATCTGCCGAACGCGCCCCGATAATCCGATTAACCTCTTCGAGATGAATTCAACCACCAGAATCGGCATTATCGGCTGCGGCAACATTTCCAACGCTTACTTTGCGACGGGCGCCCGTTTCTCGTTTTTCGAGGTCGCCGCGTGCGCCGACCTCAACTTCGACGCCGCGCGTGCCAAAGCGGAACAGTGGCATATTCCCCGCGCCTGTTCGGTCGATGAGCTGCTCGCCGACGATTCGATTGAGTTCGTCATCAACCTCACGATTCCCCAGGCGCACGGCCCGGTGATGCTCGCCTGCCTCGAAGCCGGAAAGAGCGTTTACACCGAGAAACCGTTCACCGTCACGCGCGAAGAAGCCCTGAGCATCAACGCCCTCGCCCGCGAAAAGAATCTCCGCGTCGGCAGCGCTCCCGACACGTTTCTGGGCGGCGCTCACCAGACCTGCCGCCAGTTAATCGACGACGGCGCCATCGGCACACCGATTGGCGCGTCGGCTTTCATGGTCGGGCGCGGGCATGAACACTGGCATCCTTCGCCCGAATTCTACTACAAGCGCGGCGGCGGCCCGATGTTCGATATGGGGCCGTATTACCTCACGGATTTAGTTCAACTGCTCGGCCCCGTCACATCTGTGTCCGGCCACGCCCGCACCACTTTCGCGCAACGCGAGATCACGAGCGAACCTAAACGCGGACAGATGATGAACGTCGAAATCCCGACGCACATCGTGGGCACCTTCGAGTTCCATTCCGGCGCCCTCGCCACGATCAACATGAGTTTCGACGTGTGGAATCACCGCTTGCCCGTCTTGGAAATCTACGGCACCGAAGGCACCCTGTATGTGCCCGACCCCAACGGTTTCGGCGGCGACGTGAAACTCCAACGGGGCCGCGAAGCCGAAGAAACGATCCCTTTCACCCACCCTTACCTCGAAAACGCGCGCGGCATCGGCATGGCCGACATGGTGCGCGCCATCCAGACCGGAAGAGATCACCGTTGCAACGAACGCCTGGCTTATCACGTCCTCGACTTGATGCACGCCTTTCACGACGCGAGCGACGAACACACGCAAATCCACATCAAATCCATCTGCGAGCGCCCCGCGATGCTGCCGATTGGTTTAGCTGAGGGCGAGTTGGATTCGTGAAGGTAGAGTGCCTCCTGAGTTACAGACACTATCTCCCATTTGTCATTCTGAGGGGAAAACGCGACCGGAAGAATCTCTGCTCGGTTGCGATCATCTCGAGCTGTGAGTAGATTCTTCCGGTCGCGTTTTCCCCTCAGAATGACAAATGGGAGATGTTTTAGAAAATGGTGCCTCCATCTTGTGAAGCGCTATAAACAAAAATCAAACCCGCGCTTGGGTTCAAGCGCGGGTTTGGTTTATCTCGATTCGCGCAGTTGTTCGCGTAGCAGCGCGACTTCGCCGATTCGCAGTTGGCGATCCATCAAAGCCCGCGCGCGGTGTTCAACCGGAATCGTCCACAGCGCGATGCCAAAATAGCCAAGGGCGCTCAAAAGCGCTATAATGCCCGCCGCAACGCGCGCGCGCGCTGTCACTTCCCAGGCGAAATTTCTCGCGCCCGCAAAGTTGATTTTCCAGATTTTCAAAGCCAGAATCAGTGCGCTCACAGCGAGTAGCGCCGCGATTCCACCCGCTATCATCGCGTAAAAGGGCACGTCCCCGGTTCCCGAACTGGCGAACTGGCCCGCGATTCCCGTCCAAAATGCACCGGCGAGACACGCGGCGAAGGCGCGTTTTTGCCCTTTGTTTTGCCACACGCCCAGCCCACTGGCCACGAGCGCAACCATTGCCACGACCAAAAGCGCGCAATAGAAAATCAAATCGCTTCCTGAACCCGACGGAGCACTGCCCACGCTGAACCCGAAAACGATCAAGACGCAAACTACGAACACGCTCCACCCGAAACCGCGCGCGATGTGACGTAGGTTGAACTTGGGTTCGAGGCGCGCGCTTTTGCGCCTGCACGCCCACAGCGCGCTTGCCAAGACAAGCGTTGTCCAGAGCACAGCGAGCACAAGCGGCCAGCCAGCGCGCAGAAATTCCGCAACCGAAAATCGGTTGGAGACAGGTTCTTCGCCGCCGAGCGAGAAGAACCACTTCAGCGACGACGAAGACGCGCCTGCCACTAAAATCGCGCCTGTTATGCCCGCGCAAAACATCGCCGGGACGAGCATCTGCGCGCGACTTCGAGCCACAGTTTCGCTGCGCCGCCGCGTCAAAGCCCAACTCAGACACCATAAAACGGCGCCTACCAAACTCAAGCGCAGCAGTTGCGAACCCAGCCAATAAGCGCCATGCAACCGCTCGATGTGGGCGGGAATGGCGTCGGGGTTTGAAAAGCTCTCCGCTGCTAACTTCGGCATATCGAAACTGGCGAATGTTGTCTCGACTTGCCGCGCCAAATCGTTTTGCCCGCGCGCGCGCGCCATCGCCGCGAAAAAGGCGACGTTTTGCCTTGCGTAATTTTCGTAAGCGGCGCCCTGTCTTTTTGCGTCCTTCAACGTGGCATCGGGCACCTGAGGAGCGCCTGGCACGCCTTCCACCGCGCCGCGCCAAGCGATTGCGCAAGTCGCCTCGCCAACCGCAGAACTGATCAGCGTGTTTTTGTCCGAGCGCGCGACCAGAGCGCCCGCCCGACTCAGCGCCGCGCCAAAGCGAAAGGCGCGCGCCTCGTCGCCCCGGTGCCGCGCCAGGCGGATTTGCTCGACGCCAGCGCGTGTCGCCGAACGCATTTTGGCGAAATGGGGAAAGGGAGACAGCGCGTATTCGGTGAAGTCATCTTCCCAACCCGTCGCGCGCAAACGCCGCAAAGTTGCGAGCCGGAGCGCCACGCTTTGCAAACTATAGTCGCGGAAATCCGAGCAACGCCCCGCCGCTTCCAACGCCACAAGCGCCGCGTCGGGGCGGTTTTGCGAGAACTCTAAAATCGCTTCCATCCAGCGAAAAAAAGCGTTGTCCGGTTCGCGCCGCGCGCCCTCGCGCGCCGAGCGAATCGCGGCTTCGCGTCCAGTTGGAGACAAAGACGATTCGAAGCGAAGCGTCAAATCGGGCGCGGAAGGCGAAGCGGGACGCGGAGGCAGGCCTTCATCAAGCGGGAGAGCGCCCGCCATCGTGTCGCGCAAACGCTGGGCGCGCACTTCGTTTGAGTTGGGAAACCGCCGTTCCAATTCGTCGTAGCGCGCGAAGTAGTCGCCGCTCAGCTTCCATAAATGCGGGCGCAACTGGCGTAACTTTGCTTGCGCCTGTGCCAGTTCTTTGGCGTTGGAAACAGGCACAGAGGAAATCGACTCTTCGAGAGTATTGATTTGTCTGGTCAATTCCGCCTCGTTCAACCGGCTCAACTGAGCCGCGACATCACCTCGAAAACGGCGGGCCGCTTGTTGTTCTTCGGATTGAGACAGCCCGAAACCCCCGGCTGGACTCACGACTTGGAACCTGAGCACTTCGGGCGAAAGCAGGATGTCCACGACCGGACTTTTGCATTGGCGCTGCGCTCGCAAGCGCCACAGCGGAACCAAAAGCACGAGCAAAGCGACAAAAGCCCAAACCATCAGGCCCACTCTTTGGCGAACGAAACGCATGAAATCTCCTCCTGTTGGCTCGGCCCGCGCTTTGGATGCGCGGGAGAAACGGGCGGGCGACGCCGGAGCGGAGCCTCATCCTCATCCCACAAATCGCGCGCAAAGCGCGGCGCTAAGAGCGCGCTATCGGGCGCAAAGGCCACTCGCGGCGGTCGCGCGGGCGATGCCGGTGGAGATGAACCCAGGCTCAATACCGTGAATCCCAACGCGCAAAACGCCGCGCCGCCCAAACCGGAAAACCCCAATCGCCACACCGCCACGCCTTCGATTTCCACTTCAACCAAGCGCCGCCAAAACCCGGCGAAGCCGCGATAACGATTTTTGCGCGCGTCGAGTTCGCGCCAAAAACGCGCGTCGAATTCGGCGCCGGGTTCGGGCGTCGGATACGCATCGAAGGCCGCGCGAATGACGGGCGAAAATTCTTCGAGCGGTTCGGATTTATTCGCCATCGTGTTCCTCCCAGATGCGGCGAAATTCGCGCCTCGCCGAGTTCAAGCGCGACTTCACCGTGCCAACCGGGAGTCGCAAAACCTGCGCGATTTCGTCGTAACTCAGTTCGTGCCACTCGCGCAGAATCAACACCAGACGCGCCGGTTCATCGAGTTCATCGAGCGCGCGTTCCAAAGCGAGGCGCGTTTCGACTTGCGCTGCGTGATCGGGTGAAAGCGTGGGCGGTTCGGGCGCGGCTTCCTCTAACTGCGCGCGCCGCGCTGATTTTCGCTGGCGTTCGAGGCAAAAGTTGAGCGCCAACCGATACAGCCACGTTGAAAACTCGCTTTCGCCGCGAAATTGCGGCATCTTGTCGAAGGCGCGCAACAAAACTTCTTGTGCGGCATCTTCGGCGCCCTCGCGGTCGCGCAGGATTTGAAAGCACAGCCCGACGATGCGTTGGCGCGAGCGACCAAACAACAGCGCGATGGCTTCGCGGTCGCCGTTTCGCGCTTGCGCCAAAAGTTCGGCTTCCGCGCCGCATTGCAGGCGCGGCGCAAAGGGAGGCCACACGAGGGACGGGTTCATCATGCACTCTGATGGCGCGAGAACGCAAAAAAGTTCGTGGCGCGGCGAATTCTTTTTAGGAGCGAGCGCATCAAAAACGCCCGCGATGAACTTCATCGCGGGCGTTTTCGGTGGAAAGCGGTTGCATTAACCGGAGGCGCTCGACTGAAGTCGGCGCTGTCCGGCGAACAAGTTCGCCAACTTTCGACCTGCATCGAAAACATTGCGCAACAATTCCCGTGAAGGCGCTCTGTTGGCTTTAGCCGGACAGAGCCGACTTCAGTCGAGCGAATGGGGCTAATAGCCCGCAACAGGACTCGCACCTAATAACTGTTGCACTTCGCTCAAATGCGCGTCGCGCTCTTCGGGAGTTTTCGCTTCCAGATTCAAGCGGAGCAATGGTTCGGTATTGCTGGAGCGCAAATTGAACCACCAGCCGCCGATTTTGATGTCGCCCAGTTCAACGGTGAGGCCGTCGAGATGATCTAATGTCGCGTTTTGGGCCGAGTAGTGCGATTCCAACTTCGATAAAGTGGCGGCGACATCGGCGACGCGGTAGTTAATTTCTCCGGTCGCGCTATACCGGCGAAGCGGCGCGACGTGTTGAGACAGTGGAACTTCGGAATGGGTTAACAGGTTCAAAACTTGAATCAACGCCATCAGGCCGGAGTCGGTATGGAAGCAGTCGGCGAAGTAGTAATGGCCCGAAAGTTCTCCGCCAAAGCGAGCGCCGGTTTCTTTTAACAGCCGCTTCATGAAGGTGTGACCGACGCGCCCGCGAACAGCTTGCCCGCCGTGCTCTTCGATCCATTCGGGAACAGCTTTCGAGGAGCGCAGGTCGTAGAGAATCGGGCCGGGCGTTTCGCTCAGCATCGCACCAGCGATGAGCGCGGTGATGAGGTCGCTGGAAATCGAGGTGCCGCGTTCGTCCACGAACATACAACGGTCGGCGTCGCCGTCGAAAGCCACGCCCAAATCGAGATTTTGCGTGTGGACGAGGGCTTCGATGTCGTGGAGGTTTTCCGCTTTGAGCGGGTCGGCTTCGTGGTTGGGAAAAGTGCCGTCGAGTTCAAAGAAAAGCGGCACGAGTTCAAATTGGGGGAAGCGCGCGAAAAAGTCGGTCAAAAAGAAGCCGCCCATGCCGTTGCCCGCGTCGATGCCGATGCGCAGCTTTCTGTCGCCGAACGCGCAAAACGTGCTCATCCAATCGAGATAGGAACTTACGGCACCAGCGACTTCTTCGATTTTGCGGGTGACGCCGGGAATTTTTGCTGGCGCGGAAGCGCCGTTTTCGAGCGCGTCGAGCACGAACTCTTCGACGTGACGCAAAGCGCTGTCGTAGTCGTGGGGGACGGCGCCCGCGCCGGACACTTTGAAGCCGTTGTAAGTCGGGCCGTTGTGCGACGCGGTGACTTGCACGCCGCCGTCGGTTGCGAACCGGTTGATCGCCCAGTAATTCATCGGCGTGGGCGCGAGTCCGATTTCAAGAGTAGAAACGCCGCCCTCGCGTAAGCCCCGACCCAGTTCATCGAACATCTGGGGCGAATGCGTGCGCATATCGCGGGTTAGGGTGAGCGTGTTGCCCGCCTGAAAAACGCGTGCAGCGAGTGCGCGCCCAATGAGATAGGCGACTTGCGGTGTGAGAAAGTCGCCCACCACGCCGCGGATGTCGTATGCCTTGAAAATGCCTGCCATAGCGAGGGAACAGGATAAAGGAAGCGGCGAAGAGAGGCACTTGCGTTTGCCCGGTTCGCGCCATAGCAAGGGAAAAGGAACTGGAGAGGGGACACTCGCGTGCGTGTCAAAGTGCTTCGATTGGAGCGAAGCGATTGCTTTTCTCTGTTTGCTTTGTCCTGTTCCCTATCTGCCGTATTGGTCGTCTATGCGCACGATGTCGTCTTCTTCGAGGTAGGAGCCGGACTGCACTTCGACCAGATGGAGCGGGATGCGGCCCGGATTGAGAATGCGGTGCGGCACGCCCAGGGGAACATAGATGGACTGGTCTTCGGTGAGCAGGTGAGGCTGGCCGTCGAGTGTGATCTGCGCCGTTCCTTTGACGATGACCCAGTGTTCCGAGCGGTGATGGTGAACTTGCATCGAGGTTTTGGCTCCGGGTTTGACCATCAGTTGCTTGACTTGAAAGCGTTCGCCGCGTTCGACGCCCTCATACCAACCCCAAGGGCGAAAGACCTGTTTGTGGGTTTCGTGTTCGGCGCGGCCTTGTTTGCGCAGTTCGTCCACGATGGCTTTCACGTCCTGCGAGCGCGATTTGGGCATCACCAAGATCGCGTCAGCCGTGGCGACGACGACCAAGTCTTCGACGCCAATCAGCGCGACCATCTGTTTTTCGGTGTGGACGTAGCAGTTTTTGGCGTCGCGGAGCACGACTTCGCCTTGAATGGCGTTGCCGTGCGCGTCTTTTTGTTCCTCTTTCCACAACGAGTCATAGGAGCCGACATCGCTCCAACCGAAGTTGGCGGGCACGACGGCAGCGCGGTCGGTGTGCTCCATCACGGCGTAGTCGATGGAAATTGAGGGACTGGACAAAAACTGGTCGGTGTCCGGGCGCAGGAAGTCGAAGTCCGATTGGCCCGCGTCGATGGCGCGCGCGGCGGCCAGGGCGACTTCGGGCGCGTGCGCGTCGAGTTCGTCCAAAAATACCTTCGCGGACAAGAGGAACATTCCCGAATTCCACAGGAAGTCGCCCGATTTCAAAAACTGCGCGGCACGTTGCGCATCGGGTTTTTCAACGAAGCGGCGCACTTTGAAGGCGCTTTGCCCGATGGAGTCACCGCGCTCGATGTAGCCGTAGCCGATTTCGGGCGCGTCGGGCACGATGCCAAAGGTCATCAAACAGCCGCCCTTGGCAAAGGGTGTTGCCGCTTCAACGGAAGCGCGAAAGGCCGCGTCGTCGCGGATGACGTGATCGGAGGGGAGCACCAACAACAGCGCGTCGGGGTCGGTGCGAAGCGCCAGATGAGCGGCCATTGCTACGGCGGGCGCGGTGTTGCGCCCGGCGGGTTCGAGGATGATGGGGCCAAGAGGCGCGCCCGCTTCGAGCAGTTGATCGGCCACCAGAAAACGGTGTTCCTGATTGCAAACCACCAGAGAAGGCGCCAGGTCGGGCAAACCTTGCAAGCGAAGAGCGGTGCCTTGCAGGAGGCTGCGGTTGGACAAAAGGGGCAGAAACTGTTTGGGAAGCGCCTGGCGCGAAAGCGGCCACAATCGCGTGCCCGATCCGCCGCACAAAATCACGGGATGCAACATAAATATCGGTTGGGGGCGTTCTGGAGCCGGAAGCGTCGCTGCCAAGTCAAGAGCCGAGGCTTTAATTTACCTTGAATCGATTGCGCTTTTATCGCACAAGCGAAAACACAGTGTCGCGCGCAGCCCAGAAGCCGGTTTGCCCCGGTTCAAGCACCAAAATGGCCCCGGTTCAAGTGATGCGTTCGAAGTGATAAGCGATGAGTGGCACCTCTGTTCAACGGTTAACCCGGTTCCGGTGCGACACACGGTTCGGCAACAACAGCGCAGAGCAACGCCAACTCACCGCCCCGAACTCACGACTTTTACTTGAACGCGGGCGTTTGATTTGCGGCTGAAGAGGGCTTATGCCCTTGCAAAGCGCGACCCCGGCGCCCGCTGTTTTAGACGATTTTCTGGCCCGCGCTCCTGTTTCGAACAGCAATTCCCCGACTGTTCTGGTATTTTTGCGATCCGATTGCCCTTGGTGCGCATCGGAAGTTCCGCGTTTGTCGGATGTGTTCGGTCGGATGACCAAACTGGAATTGCGCGTGTTGGGCATCGCGGGCGGCACCGATTCGCCCGCCACTGCGACGAGTTTCGCGCAGGAAAAAGCCCTCAATTTTTCCGTCGTTGCTGATGAGAGCGGCGAACTGCGCGCCGCTTTCTCCATCGAACGCGTGCCTTCGATTGTGATCATCAACAGTTCCGGCCTCGTCGAGCGCACCTTCGAAGGCGTGACCGAACAACTGGCGGGCATCGTCGCCCAAACGCTGGCGGCTGTGGCCAACGACGCGACGCCGCCCCAATACAACATGGTCGGCAACGGTTGCGCGCCCTAAGGCAGAACACGTTGAGGGTGAACGAATTCGCAGCAACAGACCGAACCGCGCCGTGCGGACTGTTGCAACCTCTTGCCATGTGCAACGGGTGAAGGCAGGCTTCGCCGGGTTGCGGCGAATTGGTTCATCCTCAATCAGAGCTTCATCATCACTTATTGAAACGCAAATTACGCCGTAAAAATCGGTCACACTGCGGGCGTGAAAAACGCGGGCGTCTTCTTTTCGTTTATTTGTCTTTCTTTAGCGGCTCAAGCCCGTTCTGCTCACCCGTTCAGGCCTGCACGTTTGTGCCAACTCGAACCGTTTCCTTTGCCGCCACCCGCAACCGGCGAAAAACCCGCGCCCGCTGAAAAACCGGGAACTGACGCCAAACCGGGAACTGATGAACCAGGCGCGCCCAACGCGAACCCGGTGCGCTCGCCCGACGCAGAGCCGCAAGACAAGGCCGACCTGGATGTGGCCGATACCTTGGCGCGCGTGGCGCCGGGGGAAAAGATGCGCGTGACGGTGTGGGCCAAAAATCGCGGAGAAAACCCGTGGACAGCCAAAGACGTGCGTATCATCGTGCGCTGGGTCGACTTCGAGACGGGCACGCGCCGCCGTTGGAACTACAACTGGATCAAAGAAGTCGTCCCGCCGATGGGCCAGATGCGCCAATCTCTCGATGTTCCGGCGCCGCCCAAAGCGGGCCGCTACAAAGTCATCTACGGCTTGGTTCGCCTGCCAGTGGGCGGCAAAGACGGGGAAGCGCCGCCCTACAACGCATCCCAGAACAAATGGCCCGGCGAATTCGCAGCGGTCGCCTTTGCAGTCAACGTCAGCGGCGCCTCAACTACTTAATAACCTCTATTATGGCACCGTAGCAGCTATTATATTGCGGCTATTCGATAACGTTTAGCATATAAAGTCTGATCGTCAATAGACAGTTAGTGTTAGTTACTATGCGACATCAACGGTCGCAGTGGAAGCGGCAGTTTCAAAAACGTCGCGGATGATGGTTTCCAGTTCGACATCGGCGATTTCCAAATCCTGAACTGGAAACGCAGCGAGCAAGCGCCCGACGTTTTCGGGCACATCGTCGCGCGGGATGGACAGGCTCATTCGGAGGCCTTCGACTTCGACATTTTCGCCCATCTGCGCCGCGCGCAACCTTTGCGATTCGTCGGGCGCTTGCGGTAGCGTGAGATGAACCCTTCGCTTTTGAGCGAAGCGTGCCGATAATTCGGCGAGTGGCCCATCGAAGGCGCTTTTGCCGCCGGAAATCACCATCACCCGCTTGCAAAGCGCCGAAATGTCGGCCATGTAGTGCGAAGTCAAGATCACCGTTAAACCGGTTCGTTCGTTGTAATCGCGCAAAAACTCGCGGATGCGCGCCTGCGAAATCAAGTCCAGTCCGATGGTTGGTTCATCCAAAAACAAGACTTCCGGTGAATGCAGCAACGACGCCGCGAGTTCGCACTTCATGCGCTCGCCCAGCGACAGCTTGCGAACCGGAACATGAAGCAACTTCGTGATGTCGAGCAGTTCGCCTAACTCCTCGACTTTGGTTTTGAACTCGGCGAGCGGCACGTTGTAAATCTCGCGGTTGAGGTCGAACGAATCGTAGGCGGGCAAATCCCACCACAACTGGTTTTTCTGGCCCAGCACGAGGGAAAAGCGGCGTTGAAAAGCGGCTTCTCGTTTCCAGGGCACGTAACCCAACACGCGCGCCTCGCCGGAGGACGGATGCAGCACGCCGGACAGCATCTTGAGCGTTGTAGTTTTGCCCGCGCCGTTTGGCCCCAAAAAGCCGACGAATTCGCCCCGCCCAATCGAAAAATTGAGATCGGCAACGGCGACTTTGGTTTGATACTCGCGCCGGAACAAGCCGCGCACGGCGCCGCCAAAGCCGGGTTGTTTGAGGTGCGTTGTGAACTCGCGCCGCAAATCGCGCACTTCGATGGCCGCGTCAAAAGAGGGGATTGGCACCTGCGCAGTTTGGCGCGCTGTTTCGGGAAGAGGAGCATCGCCTGGCTTCCCGATGAGGAGAAGAGAAGCTGAAAAGCACAACGCGCTGTTGTCTCCCGCTCCGCAAAAACCGGTTCGCCAAAACTTGCAGTAGCGGAAGAGCACAACGCGCTGTTGTTTTTCCCAAACGCCCTTTTGGCAAAGGGCGCGAAACTGCGCGCCCATGAAGCGTATTTTTCTGGCGGCGCTGGGCGTGTTGGGAGTCGCTGTCTGGGGTTTGGGTGGGCGCGGGCAAATCGGTTGGACTGACGAGTGGAGGATCGTGCCTAACGGCACGGTCTGGCCCCTGAGCGCGTGGGGTTTGCCGCTCGCGGTGCTGTGTTTGTTTGGCGGCGCGGCGGGTTTGTCGGTTTATGATCGCTTCAAGCGCGCCAAAAACCGCAAAGAACGAAACAACTCGACTGCAACGGCTCTGGTGTGCTTGGCGCTTTTGGGTGCGCTGTGGCCCTGGACGCTGTTGGGGCCGGGCACGCTCGGGCGCGCTTCAGCTCCCATGTCCTCGGCGCGCCCGATGCTGGAAGGGCGTTTCAACCTCCTCGCCTCGCTGTGGAGCGATCTGGCGACGCAGTATTTGGGCACGGCTTACGAGATCACCGACGCGCGCGAGTTTTGCCGCACGTATGCCCAAACGCGCCAAAACCCCTCGTCGGGATCCTTGGCTCACGTGGCAACGCATCCGCCAGGCGCAACGCTTTTGTTTTACGGCGCGCGCCGTTTTGTCGGGGGCGTGCCGGGCTTGAACGACAACATGAACTCGCTGGCCGCGCGCTTGTGCGGGCAAAACGAGGCGCAATTGCTGGGTAGTTTGAACGTGCTCCGCATGACGGCTTCTCGAAGTGGGGGAATTGCGGCTCCGACTCGGCTTCCGCGCGACGCCCTCGGCGTGGCGCTGTTTTGCGCGCTTCTTCTGGGCGCATCTGTTGTGGTAGCGGTGCCCGCCGTTTACGGTTTGGCGGCGAGTGGGCCAAATGAGAATGGAGAAGGCGAAGCGCGCGGGTTGCTGGCGGTCGCGTTGTGGGTTTTGGCGCCTTCGCTCAATTTGTTCGCTTTCTCGCTCGACGCTCTCGTCGCGTGTGGCGCGGCGTGGACGCTGTTTTTCGCCTGTCGCGCTTTGGAGACGGGCAACGGGCGCTGGGCCAGGGCGTCGGGTCTGGCTTTGGCCGCGACTTCGATGCTGTCGTTTGGCGCTGTGGCGCTGGGGTTGGTCTTGATTGTTGCGGCGCTGGTTTCCAAAACCCCGCGCCGCGAGTTGCTTCGCGTCGCGGGTTGGGCGCTCGGCACGTTCTTTTTGGCCTGGATTGTGGCAGCGGCGTGGGGCGGTTTCAACCCGCTGGAAGTGGCGCACCAGGCGAGTGCGGCTCACCGTTTCGCCACGCTTTCGGTGCGGCTTTATTCGCACTGGGTTGTGCTCAACTTGTTCGTTTGGGCGATTTTTTGCGGCTGGCCGCTGGTTATCGCGTTCTTAGGAGCCGCGCGCGCGCGAAAAGAACTTATAATAAGAAGTGGAACAAGAAAAGAAGCGGAGCGCCCTGATTTGGTCTGGGCCTTCGCCTTGGGAACGATTTTGACGCTATTAGCCCTTTCCCTGTCGGGGCAGGTGCGCGGCGAAGTCGAGCGGTTGTGGCTGTTCCTGTTGGCACCTCTGGCGGCCTGTGTGCTTGTCGGACGGAGTAAAACAGCGGTCGCTCTGGTGGTTTTGCAAGCCGTTCAAACGCTTGTGATGGCTGCCACGCTCGCGCCTTTGATTCGGCCCATTTAGATGGAGACCGGTTGAGGAGCCAAAATCGGGCCACAATTTTGTTTCAGTTTCGACAAAAGAACACGAATATGGCTTTGGCGACTTCGGCCCCTTTTCGCGCGCCCAGCGTTTCGACGCTTGCGCCCGCACATGGCACTCTCGATGCGAGCACTCTCGATCCGATGTTGAACGGCGCAACTCTCGGTGCGCCCGTGCGCTTGCGCTATGACCCGCGCGTTTACGCCGAGGCCCAAACCGGCCTTGTGCGGCGCGACATGAGTCACTTCGGACGCTTTCGCGTGTGGGGCAAAGATGCCGCCGCGCTTTTGCACCATCTCACTACCCAGGACGTAAAAAATATGCGTCCGGGCGAGGTGCGCGAAGCGGTGCTGGTCAACAACAAGGCGCGCGTCCTCGATTGGGTGACGATCATGCGTCGCCACGAGTCGGATTTCTGGGTCATAACCAGTCCCAACCGCAAGCAGACGTTTTCCCAGCACGCCATCCGCTACGTTTTGTTCCGCCAAGACGTGAAGATCGATGACGTGGCCGCCGACGACGCTCTGTTTGGCGTGTTCGGCCCGCTTGCCGCCGAAGTGCCCGGCCCGAAATGGCCGACCCGCCGCCTGCCGTGCGGCGGATTTCTCACTTTTGGCGCCACCGATGGCGCCATGCCCTGCGACACCGACACCTTCAACATCTTGCGCGTCGAGTGCGGTTTGCCCGTCGCAGGCAGCGAGTTGACTGAAGATTTCAACCCGTGGGAAGCGAACTTCGACTTCGCCATCTCGCCTAACAAAGGCTGTTACAACGGCCAAGAAGTCATCGCCCGCCTCAACACCTACCAGAAAATCAAGCAGAAGTTGGTCGGCATCCGTTTGGAAAAGCCGAACACAGGCCGCGTGTTGCTTCGCTTCAATGGCAAGGATGCAGGCCTCTTGACATCGAGCACCGTGTCTCCGCGCTTTGGCCCCATCGGTTTGGCCTATGTGCGCAACGACTGGAACGCGATGGGAACAGAACTCGAAGTCGTGGGCGATCAACCGCAAAAAGCTACAGTTTGCGAGTTGCCTTTTGGCTGTTCGTAGATATTCAACCAGGGAAAAACCGGCGCTGTCTCAGCGCCGGTTTTTGTTTTTGTTTTTGTTTTTGTGGCTGGTTCGGTGGATCGCGGAAAAGTGTTTTTGGCGCAAGTTCGAGACGAGGTCGTCCACAGATGGCTTGCCATGTCCGCACGTTACGCGTTTCGGTAGAGAAAAAGAACGATGTGTTTGGTAAACCATCTGTGGACAATCTCGTCTCGTGTCGCACCGGAAAACGCCGCAACGCTCTTGCCCGCGTTTCGTCGGTTTGGGCTTATGGCCTCTTGGGAAGACATCGCCAACGAAATCGCGCCTGCCGGAGCCGAATCCGGCGCTCTCGCTACTGGAGCCAGACGCGGTTCGCGCGGCCAAAAAGGGAATTTGGGCGACGTCTTCAACGTGTCGCGTTATCTGGAACCTGCGCCCGTTGCCAAAACCGATTCGCCGGACAGCGTGTGGGGCGGGCGCGAAGAAACGGCAACCTCTGGAAAATATTACTTCGTCGATCAAGGCGTGACCAGCTACGATTCACTGGCCGGAACTTTGTCGGCCCGATTGGAGACGGCTCTGCAAAATCCGCCTTCACGCTGGCTCGAAGGGCTGGACACCTCGGATTTGCTGTTTTGCGACATCGAAACGATGGGATTATCGGCGTCCAATCCGTTGTTTCTCATCGGCACGATGCGCTTTGTCGGCGGCGAACCGCGTTTGCAACTTTATCTCGCGCGCGACTTGGACGAAGAAAAATCCGTTTTGGAAGCTTTCGGCAAAGAGGTTCGGGGCAAAACGCTCGTTACGTTCAACGGCAAATCGTTCGATTGGCCTTTTATCGAAGGGCGGGCGCGTCGCCACCGCGTCTCGCTCCCTGAACCCGCCGGACACTACGATTTGCTCTTTTCGGCGCGGCGGCGTTATCGAAGCGAGTTGCCCAACTGCAAATTGCAAACGCTCGAAATGGGCGTGTGCGGGCGCGGGCGCAAGGGCGACATTCCCTCGGCGCAAATCCCCCAACGCTATCACGATTTTCTCGATTTGTATCGCACCGGAGCGGGCGCCTATCTGCTCGCGCCGGTTCTGTTCCACAACGCGCTCGACGTGCTCACGATGGCCGAACTGATCTGTTGTATGGCCGAAAAGTAGGGACATGGCCTGCCATTTTCGCTTGATTAATTAACGATGAGCAAAGGACATGGCTTGCCATGTCCATACTTTCAAATGTCCCGCTTCTCCCGCCTCCTCACCCAACACAACGCACAACTGTTGCGCGCCCAGCCACGCGTTTTACAACTCAACCTCACCGCGCGTTGCAACCAGACGTGCGCACACTGTCACGTCAACGCTGGCCCTGCGCGGCGCGACGAGATGAGCCGTGATGTGCTCGAACGCATTTTGGCTTGGCTCGATGCAACGCCCGTTGGACTTGAAAGCGCCGATTTGACGGGCGGCGCGCCGGAACTGCACCCGCATTTTCGCTGGTTGATCGAACAACTTCAGGCGCGTGGTTTAAAGGTGATGGACAGGTGTAACCTGTCGATTTTGAGCGAGCCGAATCAGGAAGATTTAGCCGCGTTTTTAGCCAATCACGAAGTCGAAGTCGTGGCGTCACTGCCGTGCTATGGGCCGGAAAACGTGGACGCGCAACGTGGGGACGGCGTGTTCGACCTGTCGATTCGCGGTTTGCAACAGCTCAACTCGCACGGCTACGGGCGCGACTCGCGCTTGCCGCTGCACCTCGTCTATAACCCACTCGGCGCCACTTTGCCGCCCGCGCAGGACGCTTTGGAAGCCGCTTATAAAGAGCGTTTGCGCGAAGATTTCGGCATCGAGTTCAACCGCTTGTTCTGCCTGGCGAACTTGCCCATCGCCCGTTTTGGCGCGCAGTTGCGGCGCGAAAACGGGCTGAATTCCTATCTCGAATTGTTGGAGCACTCGTTCAATCACGCGACGCTGGACGGTTTGATGTGCCGCACCACGTTCAACGTCGGCTGGAACGGCGAGTTGTTCGATTGCGACTTCAACGCGATGCTGCGTTTGCAACGCGCTGATGCGCCGTTTGTGTGGGATGTCGGCGCCGACGGTTTGGACGGGCAACCAATTGCGCTGGGCAATCATTGTCTCGGTTGCACGGCGGGCGCCGGTTCCAGTTGCGGCGGCGCGTTGGCTTGAGAAAGAGCCATAAAAAACGAAAGGTTTGGCGGCTTTAACTGGGAAACCGATTCAGCATTTGCTGTGCTTTATGTTAATTTGAGCCGCCAACTGTTTCGTGCTTCTTGTGCCTCTTTATGGCTAAAATCTCAAGCCGATGCCCATTCGTAAAGCTTTGATTCTGGGCGCGCGCGGCCAACTCGCGGGCGCGCTTCGCCGTGCGGCTCCTGATTCGGTTGAAATCGTGGCGCTCGAACGCGCCGACGTGGACATCACCGATGACTCTTCCATTCGCGCGGCACTCGACGCGCACCGGCCCGATTTGGTGTGGAATGGCGCGGCTTTTAACGCCGTTGACCGGGCACAATCGGGCGAGGGCGCGCGCGACGCGATGTGTATCAACGCGCTTGGCCCCGCGCTTTTGGCGCTCGCGTGCCGCGATTTCGACGCGCAGTTGGTTCACTTTTCAACTGATTTCGTGTTCGATGGGCGCAAAAATTCGCCCTACGAAGAAGACGATGCGACGAATCCGCTGTCGATTTACGGCGCCTCGAAATTGGGCGGCGAACGCGCCGTTGTAGCGGCCTCGCCTCGCCACTTTGCCATTCGCGTCGAGCGCTTGTTTGGCCCCGTCGATGATCTGGGAACAAGTGGAGGCGCGGCCAAACCGGGCGGCAACTTCCCGATGCTCATGCTGAGGCTTGGCCGCGAGCGCCAAAGCGTGCGCGTGGTGGATGATCAAATCGGCGCGCCCTCTTACAATCCCGATCTGGCGCGTGCCGCGTGGCAACTCGTTGAGCGAAGCGAAGGCGGTTTGTTTCATCTGTCGAACGCGGGCGAAGTCTCCTTCGCCGATTACGCCGAGCGCGTGTTTCAAATCGCGGGCGTCAATTGCCGGGTTGAGCGCGTGTCGAGCGAAGAATACGGCGCTCCAGCGGCGCGTCCGACCTACTCGACCTTTTCCAATGCGCGCGCTCACTCGACGGGAATCGAACCGCTTCGCGCCTGGGATGCGGCTTTGAGAGAGTATTTGGGCGCGTGAATTGAGGGCTTTGATCGCGTGAATTTAACCCCCGTTCTCGCTTTGCCTCTCGAAGCCGCGCCTGAAGTTGAAGCCGCGCCTGAAGTTGAAGCCGCGCCTGAAGTCGAAGTCGCCATCCCCGATGCGCCTTGGATGTTGCAGGGCGAAGCTGTGGCGTTTTTGGCGTCACCGGCTTCGCTCCGGTTGCTGGTTCGCTACTCGTATTCTCCGGTCGGGCCATACCTGGAACACGCGCTGGCAACTCTTTCCCAGCGCGGGCCGCACGTTTTCCAGATGAGTGTGAACTTGGACGCTTCCAGGCGTGGCGGACGCCAAATTTGGGGATTTCCCAAAACGTTGGAATCGCTGGGTTGGAAGGGACTCGAAAGCCGCATTGTTTTTGGCCGCGAGTCGCAAACCTTTCGAGTTCGCGCGTGGGGGCCATCGTTTACCCTCGCGCTTCCGTTTTGGGCGGCGCAGCAAAAAGGGACGCAGTGGGTGCGCGTGCCGGGCAAAATCAAAGGTCGGGCGCGGCTGGGATTTCGTGGGCCGCAACTGGCGCTTGTGCTGTGCGCGTTTGAAATGACAATTCAGCCGCCGCAGTGAAGTGATTTCCTTTCAACCAGAAAAGCAAGCGTAGGCGAGTGCCTTTGTCTAAAAGCGCAGAGCGCCATCAAAACAATGATGTGCCTTTGGCGCGCTGAACAGGCGCTCGCCTACGCTTCGCGTTTCCGATTGAAAGCCGCTTTAGCGCTTTTTCTCGGGCGAACTGACCAAGCCCAACTGCTACTCGATGCCGGTTTCTTTTTCTGATTTCCTGTTTTTTTGTCTGGGCGCCTTCGCTTTGATCGTGATGCCCGGCCCCGATTTCTTTTACGTGTTGGGACGCGGCATTGCGCTTGGCCCGCGCGCAGGGTTGGCTTCGGCTGGGGGCATCGCGTCCGGCTTGTTGTGCCACACGCTCCTCGCGGCGTCGGGTCTGACGTTGCTCCTTCTCGCCTCGGACGCCGCGTTTAACGTCGTGAAGTGGCTGGGAGCGGCCTACTTGATCTGGATCGGCGTGCAAACGCTGCGCGCCAAAAACGCGCCTTTTGCGCTCGATGCCCAACCGATTTCGCCGGTTTTCTCGCCGCGTCAGGTGTGGCGCCAGGGCGTATTGACGAACGTGTTCAATCCTAAAGTCGCCCTCACATTCGCGGCGTATCTGCCAGGATTTGTTCACGCCAAGTCGGGCAATGCATCGCTTCAAATCGCGGTGTTGGGCATCTCTCTTTGCATGCTCGCGTTGGGTTGGTTTTGCGTGGTCGGCGTTGTGGCGGGCAAATTGGGCGCGTTTTTGGGGCGTCATCCCAGGGCTTCGCGCGGTGCCAATTTGTTTTCGGGCGCGCTGCTTTCGATTTTGGGCGTGCGTCTGGCGCTCATTTCGCGCTAACTAAAGGGAAGATGACGATTCGTTTTCTGGGCACGGGCACAAGCTACGGCGTGCCCTACGTCGGTTGCGACTGCGAGGTTTGCCGTTCGGCCGACCCGCGCGACAAGCGATTGCGCGCGAGTGTTTTGGTGGAAGACGGCGCGGGTGACACCCGTTTGCTGGTCGATACCGGCCCCGATTTTCGCCAGCAAATGCTGCGCGCGAACGTGTCGCACCTTTCGGCGATCTTATGGACGCACGCGCACAACGACCACATCATCGGTCTCGACGATGTGCGCCCGCTTTCCGACAAACAAGGCTACATTCCCGGCTATTGCGACGCGCGCACCCTCGAACGCTTGCAGCGCGTGTTCGACTATTGCTTTATCCAGGGCCGCGATCACGGCGGGTTTCCGCGCGTTTCGCCCCATGCGCTCGAACCCTATGGCACCTTGCAAATCGGCCCGATTGAAGTGACGGCTTTGCCGATTTCGCACGGCAAAGCGGGCGACATCTTCGCCTTTCAGTTCGCGCAAAACGGCCACCGCTTCGTTTATGCGAGCGACTGCGCCCACATTCCCGACCGCTCGCTCGACGCCATGCGCGGCTGCGATGTCTTTGTGGTAGACGCGCTTCGTCACACCGAGCACCCGAACCATTTCAACATCACGCAGGCATTGGGCGCCGTCGAAAAGATCGACCCGAAACGCGCCTTTTTCACGCACATCACGCACGATTTAGGTCACGCCCAGACCGAGGAGACTTTGCCGGAACGAGTTCGGATTGCGTTTGATGGTTTGGAGTTGGAGATTTAGAACTGAAGTTTGAAGAATCACTGAGCGGATTCCGCGTGTCGTTTGGCAGCCAATCCCACAAAGCGCCACTTGAAGAATTGCGCGGCCAGTATGGTCGCGGGGTGTTCAACGTGATCCAGGTGGCGCTTTGGCTTCATTTCTGGCTCGATGTTTCTCAAAGCCGACAATCGCAGCGGCTTTGCGCTTTGATGTTCTTTTTCTGGGCTGGTATCTTGGCGGTCGAGTGGAAGCAAGCGCGTGAACAGTGGAAGCGTGCCAAAGACTTTTACGAACCCGCGCCTACTCCAACCAAAAATCCCGCGCTATGACGATTTCTCTCGAAGGCCAAACCGTGCTTGTCATCGGCGGCGCCAAACGCATCGGGCGCGCGGTGGCCTTGGAATGCGCGCGCTCCGGCGCGAATGTAGCGTTCACTTTTCACACCTCGACAACTGAGGCCGAGGCGACTTTGGCCGAACTGCGTGAAGTGTCGCCCGACCGGAAATTCGCCGCGTTTCGTCTTGATGTCACGCGCGCCCAAGAGTGGAAGGCGCTCGCCGGGCAAATCGAACGGGAGTTCGGGCGCGTGTCGGGTTTGGTATTTTGTGCGGCGATTTTTAATCGCACACCGTTAGATGAACTCAGCGAAGCCGATTTCGATGCGCACCTCGCGGCCAACACCAAAGGGCCATTTCTGGGGTGCCAGACGTTTGGGCCGCTCCTACGCGAAGGCGGAGCAATCGTTTTGTTTTCCGATATTTACGCGCAAAAACCGCTCGCCAACTACATCCCGTATTGCGTTTCCAAAGCGGGCGTCGAGATGATCGCCAAGGGGTTTGCTAAAGCTCTCGCGCCGCGCGTGCGGGTGAATTGTCTGGCTCCGGGCGCGATTTTGCCAGGCGATGGTGACGAAGACGATGCCGAAACGCTCGTGGCGCGGGTGCCGATGAAGCGATTGGGAAGTGTTGAAGAAGTGGCGCGAGCCGTTTTGTTTTTGCTGGGCGATGCGGGGTTTGTGTCGGGTGTTGTGCTTGCTGTGGATGGCGGGCAAATGTTGCAATAAGACAACGAAAGGGTAAGAATGCGGGTAAATTGACGCTGTGTCTGGCATACTTGCGCGCCAAACGCGCGTTTGGAACGCGATTTGAAGCAGGGATACGCCCTGCGCTTGTTGTTTGTCGTATGGAACGTATTCTTGTCGTTGAAGATAGCCCTGAAATCGCCGCGCTTGTGTCGTTATCACTGCGTATGGAAGGCTACGAGGTGCTTTTGGCGGGCACGGGCATAATTGCTCTGCAAAGCGCGCAACAAGAACTTCCCTCGCTCATTTTGATGGACGTGATGATGCCCGGCCTCACCGGTTTTCAAGTCGCCCAGCAACTCAAAGACAACCCGCGCACAAGCGATATCCCCATCATTTTCGTCACAGCCCGTCACGAAATAGATGACCGCGTGCAAGGCTTGCAAATCGCCGTCGATTACATCGCCAAACCTTTCGCCGTGCCGGAACTCGTCGCGCGCGTGCGGGCGGCGCTGCGAATGCAAAAGTTGCAAGCCGACCTCAAATCGAGCAACGAGCAACTGTCCCGTCTGGCCATCACAGACGCGCTCACCGGACTTTACAACCGGCGCGGCTTCGATGTGCAAATGGAAGACGAGTTGCACCGCGCCCGCCGCTTTCGTCAGCCGCTCGGCTTGGCTGTGTTCGATCTTGACCGCTTCAAATCGGTGAACGATACCTACGGTCACACGCAGGGCGATTTGGTTTTGCAAGCTTTCGCCGAAACGCTGTTGAATCTGTCGCGCCGCGTCGATAAAGTGGCGCGTTTTGGCGGAGAAGAATTCGCGGTTTTGCTGCCCAACACCGATGCGAGCGGCGTCGCGGTTTTTTGCGAGAAAGTGCGCATGGCTGTGGAAACGCAGGCCATCGACTGCCCGACCGAAGGGTTGGGCCGCACGATCTCGGTCACGGTTTCGGGCGGCGCGGCGGTGCTCATGCCGCCCGATGCCGAGGCCAAGGTTTCCAGTAGCGAAGCGTCACCCCAAATGGCCAGCCTGGTTACGGGCCTGTTTGAACTGGCCGACCGCAACTTGTATGAAGCCAAAGAAAGCGGGCGCAACCGCACCATCACGCGGCCCGTGTCGGAACTGGAAATTTCCCGTGTGCTGAGCGCGCCGGGTGATTAAGCTGTTTCCCGATGTCATCTCCTGTTCCCGCTCCCGTTTTGCCACAACGCGTTTTGGTCGTGGAAAGCGAAACGCAAACCGCCAACTCGCTGGTTGGCTTTTTGGAAAACCTGGGTTTTTCGGTTCAACTGGCCGCCAACGCCCAAAACGCGCTGATGTTTTTGGTTGAGTTCGAGCCGCATATCGTGCTCCTGGGCACCTATCTGTCGGATATGCCCGGCTACGAACTATCGGCGATTTTGCGGGGCGCGCCGCAGTATTCGTGGCGCTTCAAAGGCGTGGGACTCTTGTTCGTGGCCGACCGCAACAAGCTCATCAAACACCGCTTTTCCGGCGCGCCCGAAGTGCCGCTTTCGCAATACCTGTTCAAACCCATCGACGGCGACGAGGTGCGCGATAAAGTTACGCGCGAACTGGCGCGCGTGGCGGGTTGAAGTTGCACACAAAAGCGTTACACAACGACAAAGCGCGCCGTCATTCCGAGGAGAAGTGACGGCGCGCTTTGTGGCTTTTGCAAATATTCGAGAACGCGAAGCGGGAGCGAGTGCCTCATTTGAACGCCCACGGCGCACCTGTATCGAAAACGCTTACCGAAGACGATGCGGCTTCGCACTGATGCGCTTCGCACTCTGGACGATGAACTCGCTGACGTTTCGCGTTCTCGAATACCCTGCGATTCAGCCTTTGTCTTGTTTAGCGCCAGAAGCGCGCCAGCCCGCGATGCCAGGCGAGAAGTGCGCGACGTTGGTGTAGCCCAAACTTTTGGCGGCCTTGGCTGCTTGCTGGTAGGCGCCGCAATGCGGGTTGCCGCAGTAGGCGACGACGAGGGCGTTTTTGTTTTTGGGCAAAGCCGCCTTCAAGTTGTTTTGCACGGCGTAGAAGTTGATCGCCGTCGGGATGCGGCCCGCTTTATAAGACTCGTCGCCGTTGACATCGAAGAGGGTGACGCTTTTAGCGTTGATTGCGCGTTGCAAGTCGGCCTGCGAAATCGAGCGGAACTCGGATTTTTCGCCAGCAAAAGCGCGCGGCGCTTGGGTTCCAACCGCTAAGGCGGTGGCGCCCAGCAAAGCGGCGCCCAGTGAAAGGCGGATCAAAATTTTCATCGTGTTGGTGGGATTGTTCCCGCTCCCATAGAAGCAATTGAAGTGCAAGAGTTGCGCACCCTTAACGTGTCTTGGCGTATTTTTGCGCCCATTCGAGCGCGTGATAGGTGATGATGAGGTCGGCGCCCGCACGTTTGAAGGAGATCAGCGTTTCATCTATCAAGCGCGCTTCGTCGATCCAGCCCATTTGACCGGCGGCTTTGATCATCGCGTATTCGCTGGACACGTTGTAAACGCAAATCGGGCAACCGAACCTTTCGCGCGCATCGCGCACCAAGTCGAGGCAAAACAAACCCGGTTTGATGATCAAAAAATCGGCGCCTTCTTCGACATCGAGCGCCATTTCGCGCAACGCTTCGCGGCGGTTGGCGATGTCCATTTGATAGGAACGGCGGTCGCCAAAAGCGGGCGTTGAATCCGCCGCTTCACGAAACGGGCCGTAAAAAGCGCCCGCGAACTTGGCCGCGTAGCTCATAATCGGGACATCCGAAAACCCTTCGCCATCGAGAGCCGCGCGAATCGAGGCGACGCGCCCGTCCATCATATCCGAAGGCGCGATGATGTCGGCCCCGGCGCGCGCATAGCACAGCGCCGCGCGGTCGAGTAGCTGCAAAGTCGCGTCGTTGTCTACGACCGAGCCGTTCAGTAGGCCGCAATGCCCGTGCGAGGTGTATTCGCAGGCGCAGGTGTCGGCGACCACGATCATATCGGGCAAAGCCGTTTTGATCGCTTCGATTGCACGCGGAACCGGGCCACTCGCGTTGTAAGAGCCCGAACCAATCTCGTCTTTGTCGTCGGGAATGCCAAACAAAATCACGCTCAAGACGCCGACTTCCCATAGCTCGCGCGCCATTTCAACAGCGCGATCAACGCTTAAACGAAACTGGCCGGGTAATGATGAAATCGGCGTTTGGACTTGGTGCCCTTCGCACACAAAAAGCGGCGCGATGAGGTCGGACGGAGACACCATGTTTTCGCGCACCATCTGCCGCAAAACGGGCGTGCGCCGCAAACGGCGGGGACGTTGAACCGGAAAAGCCATGAAACTTCTGACCGTCGAACGCGCCCAGGGAGCCGCGAAAAATCGAACCACAGAAGGCGTTATGGGGGAAGTGCGTGAACGCGAAGCGTGAGCGAGTGCATCGTCCAGTCGCCGAAGGCGCCTCCTTCCAACCGGAGACACGTCGCGCTTTAGACGATGCACTCGCTCACGCTTCGCGTTCGTCTCTTTGCTTTATGCTTCCAATGAAGCGATGAAAATTCTCGGAATGATGGCGGGCACGTCCCTCGATGGCATCGACGCGGCGCTTTGTGAAATCGAGGGCACGGGTGTCGGTTTGTGGGCGCGGTTGCTCGCTTTCGAGTGCGTGCCGTATGAAGACGAACTGCGCGAACGGTTGCTGCGCGCGTGCAACAACGAAGCGGACGTTCGGGAACTGGCGCGTTTGAATGTCGAAGTGGCCGGGGCGTTTGCTGAGGCGGCGAATCGGGTTTTCGATCAGCACGGACGGGCGCAACTCATCGCGTCACATGGCCAAACGGTGTGCCATCTGCCGGATGAATGCGTGACGCTTCAAATCGGCGAAGGACAGGTTTTAGCCGAGCGAACGGGCTTGACGGTCGTGTGCAATTTTCGCCCGCGCGACTTGGCTTGCGGCGGGCAGGGCGCGCCTCTGGTGCCTTATGCCGATTGGGTTTTGCTGCGGCACCCAGCGGAAAACCGCGTGATTTGCAACATCGGCGGCATCGCCAACGTGTCGATTTTGCCAGCAGGTTGCTCGCTCGAAGAGGTGCGTGCCTGGGACACAGGGCCAGGCAATATGCTGCTCGACTTGGCGGCGAGGCGCGACTTCGATTGGGCCTTTGATCCCGGTGGAGCGATGGCGCACGGTTTGGAAGTCGAGGAATTGGTTCGTCGCGCGCTAGGACAAGGGTTTTTCCAACAAGCGCCGCCCAAATCGGCGGGCCGCGAACAATTTGGCGCCGAATTTCTGGAAATGTTTGAAGCGCTCGCTTTTCAAATCGCAGGTCGAGCGGGCAGGGTAGAAATCAGCGGATCTCCGCACGACCTTCTGGCCAACCTTTCCCGATTAACTGCGCGCTCAATCGCCGAATCGGTTCATCGCTTTTCCGGCTTTGCGCGCGGCGATTTCGAGATGATCGTGGGCGGCGGAGGCACGCACAACGCGACCTTGATGCGCATGCTCTCGCAGGAAATCGCGCCCGCACGGTTGCTTACTCACGAAGAGGTGGGTTTGAATTCCGACGCCAAAGAAGCCCTCGCTTTCGCCATTTTGGGAAGTGAAACACTGTGCAATATCCCGACTTCGATTCCAGGAGCTACGGGCGCGCGGCGCGCGAGTGTGCTAGGACAAATCGTGCCGGGCGCAAACTTTAGCTCGTTGGTGGTTTGTTCACGGACATGAACAGAGCGCCAATTTTAACTCGCTTTGCGCACGCTTGTAAGTTGACCCAGCAAAAGCCCGACTTCGATTGCATCGCCCGCTTTGGGTTCGGGATACACCGATTCGGCTCCGATACGACTGGTTTTGGGCGCGTCGGGTTTGGATTCGAGGGCGAAAGTTACGTCGTAAAAACGTTGGTCGTGAATGTCCACGGGTTGAACGCGAAGCAGCATGGCACGTTGAGGTTTCATAATTGGAAAATGAAGCAGGAGGAACAGGCTCAGACAAGTCGGACTTGAGTTTGCCCCACCTCTGCGTGTGTCCATGCGTTCAATTGTTCCAACTCTGGCGGTTTTAGGTAGTCTGGCCTCGACCGCTCACGCCAAAATTATCACCAAGTCCGTCGATTACCAATCTGGTCAAGTCACTTGCCAGGGCTTTTTGGCTTACGATGACAAGTTCGAGGGCAAGCGTCCCGGCGTGTTGATCGCCCATCAATGGCTGGGTTTGACCAACTATGAAAAAGCCCGCGCGGTTCAACTCGCCTCGCTGGGTTATGTCGCGTTCGCGCTCGATTTATATGGCAAAGGCAACCTGCCCAAAGACACAACTGCCGCTGGGCCACTCGCTGGAACGTTCAAAGCTAACCGCACTTTGTGGCGCCAGCGCGCAAACGATGGCCTGAAGGCGCTTCAATCTCAGCCCAACGTGGATACCGCAAACATCGCGGCCATTGGCTACTGTTTGGGCGGCGGAACCGTGCTCGAACTGGTTAGATCGGGCGCGGATGTCAAAGGCGTTGTGAGTTTTCACGGCACGCTCGATACGCCCACTCCCGAAGACGCCAAAAACATCCGAGGCCGCGTGCTCGTTTTGCACGGCGCCAGCGACCCGTTCTCGCCGATGCCAACCATTGTGGCTTTGTCTGACGAGATGACTCGCGCCGGCAAAGATTTCCAGGTCGTGCTGTATGGCGGCGCGGTTCACTCGTTCACCCAGCCCGACGCGGGCAACGACCCATCCAAAGGCGCGGCTTACAACGCGCAGGCTGACAAGCGCTCGTTCGCCGCAATGCTCGCGTTCTTTGACGAGATTTTCGGCTAAATCCGCGAAACTTGCCGGAAACAAACGGGAACGGTCAATGCCTTGCCTCTGTCTCGAAAGAGCTTTAGAGCGAGAAAGACATGAGAAAACGTCGCAAGTTATTACTTTGGGGTTGGTCGAGTCTGCTTTTGACGTGGCTGGGATTGTGGATGGCCTTTTGGTTTTCCACGCACGGCGCGTTGTTGTCGGGTAATTGAAAAGCCGCGAACAAGTGTTCGCGGCTTTTTGTGTTTGAAAGGCTGGTTGGAAAGTTTTCTGCAAACCGAACCAAAGATGGCCCGGATGCCCAACGCAACGAGTTCCCATCCCGCAAGAACGATCCCAACGCCTCAAAAGATAGTCCCGACGCCCGCAAGAGTAACCCCGACGCCCGAAAAGATGATCCCGACGGGCGCAAAAATGATCCTGAGAGGCGATTTGAACAGTCGGTTGTAGGGTCGAGCCACGGACGGGCAGGCCGCGCGGTCAGGATAAGTCCTGACCGACAACGACTGTTCAAATCGTGCTTGCTCTTAAATGCCCCTCTACTTTCTCGCCGCGCGAATCGCTTGCGCGAGGGCTTCAACGCCCGCTTGAGGCGCTTCGACATCGGGAACTATGCCATTTTCGCGCGCTGTTTTCGCCGTGATCGGCCCGATGACCGCGACTTGAAAACCTTCTCGATGCTCCAAAACGAACTCCCGCCCGACGGCTTCGAGGAAGCCCAGAACCGTGGACGATGAGGTGAACGAAACCCAGTTGATCTCGCCGCGCGCCATCTTGTCGCGCACCTCCTCGGCATTGGAAAGGTCGGGAACGGTGCGATAAAGCGGCGCGATCACAACGCGCGCGCCGCCTTCCATCAAGCGCGTTTCGAGCGCTTCTCGCCCTTCGAGCGCGCGCACGATCAGCACGCGCTGCCCGTTCGCGCCGCGCTCCAACAGCCCTACTGCAACGGCTTCGGACACCGACGAATCGGGCACGTAGTCCGGCGCGATGCCATGCCGGAGCAGCGCGTTTTTGGTCGCTGGCCCAATCGCCGCGATTTGACTTGCGCCCAACGCGCGCGCATCGAGTCCCGCATCGCGCAAGCGTCGCCAGAAAAACTCGACGCCGTTCACCGAGGTGAACACGACCCATTCGTTGCGCCAAAAGCGCGGCAACTCCTCGTCGAGCACGATGGTTTCGGCGAGCGGCTCAACGCGAATCGTCGGGCATTGAACGACACTGGCGCCCAGCGTTTCAAGTTCGGTCACCAACGACGACGCCTGTTCGCGCGCCCGCGTCACGACAACCGTTTGGCCCCACAAAGGCCGCGTGTCGAACCAACGAAGTTCTTCGCGTAGCGAAACCACATCTCCCACAACAATCAAGGCGGGCGTTTTTAGCCCAGCCCGTTTGACTTCGGCTTCGATTGTTTCCAGTGTTCCAACGACGGTTTGCTGGTTGGTCGTCGTGCCCCAGCGCACCACGGCGACGGGTTTTTGCGGCGATGTTCCGCGTTCGAGCAAGCGTTTGACGATGAGTGGCAAGGCTTTGACGCCCATCAAAAACACGAGCGTGTCGGCGACGGGCAACGAGTCGGGCGGCGCGTCATCACTCGCCGTGTGGCCCGTCACGACGGCGAATGACGAGGCCAAATCGCGGTGCGTAACGGGAATCCCGGCGTAGGCGGGCGCCGCGATGGAACTGGTGACGCCGGGCACGATTTGAAACGGCACTTCGTTTTGCGCGCAACACAGCGCCTCTTCGCCGCCGCGCCCGAAAACGAACGGGTCGCCGCCCTTCAAGCGGCACACCGATTTGCCTTCTTGAGCCAACTTAATCAGTAGCGCGTTGATTTCGTCCTGCGTTTGCGAATGCTGCCCCGACCGTTTACCAACGAACTCCAGTTGCGCATCGGGCCGCACCAAAGCGAGCAGTTCGTGCCCGATAAGCGCATCGTAAACGATGCAGTCGCACTCTTGCAGCAATTCCAACCCGCGCCGCGTGAGAAGTTTCGGGTCGCCGGGGCCAGCGCCCACCAAAAAAACGGTGCCGTTCATACAAGAGGAGTTTGGCGCCTTGAGCCGGGTTCAAAATAGAGGTTTTCCGCTTCACACCGGAGCGCGAAAAAGTGCTGAACCAGCAAAGGTTCATCGAGCATCGAGTGAGCGAGCAACTGTAAACGCCTTTTACCAACTCGCTTGTCGAACATCGCCAACGCTTTAATCAGTTCTTGAACTGAATCCAATGCTTCTTCGATAGGTAAGCTGAGAAAGGGCAGTAGTTGTTTTTCCAACGAATCGCAGCCCCATTCGCGGTTGAAATAAACGCATCCTTCTTTAAGAGCCTGTCTCTGTAGTGTGGGTTTGGGTCAGACTGGAGTTGATGAGACGCGCATCCAAAGTGGTTTATCCCAGCGACTTGAGCGACGAGCAATGGCGTCTGGTGGCGCCTGTTCTTCGTAAAG
>JAABUM010000398.1_pt1 | contig 78843 bp, 63 predicted proteins | sample 5559161 | NCBI WGS metagenome assembly JAABUM01 (sample SAMN10711868, study PRJNA513369) | rock metagenome | isolation source: Antarctica rocks | place: Antarctica: Victoria Land, Siegfried Peak nord
GCTCAACCTGGACCGCCATGTCTCCTCTCCGACCTGGAATTACACGCTACGCCCGCGATGCTCTGCCCCCGTCGGCCCACAGGCTGACGAAGTCAATCGGGAACTTATTGCTTAACGGATCCTAAGTATAGTGGGCTCCAAGGTAAGGCCCTCATACAGCAGCGGTCTGCCCGGATGTGGCACACTGGTACTCAGGGCGCGGGTGCGCCCGTCCGCCGCCGTGCGGGCTGGCCCTGAATTGGAGAGGGTGCGATGACACGGATTACCTTTATCGGCGCTGGTAGCCTGGGTTTTACGCGTAAGTTGGTGCGCGATATTCTGACTTTCCCCCTGCTGCGCGACGCGACCCTGGCCCTGATGGATGTTGACCCTGAGCGGCTGGAGTTCTCGCGCCGCTCAATCCAGCGCATCATTGATCTGGGCAACTATCCGGCCCGCGTGGAAGCCACACTGGACCGCGCCGAGGCGCTCAAGGACGCCGATGTGGTGCTCTGCACAATCCTGGCCCAGGGCGTGGATGTGTGGCGCCACGACATCGAGATCCCCAAGAAGTATGGCGTGGATACAAACGTGGGCGATACGCGGGGCCCCTCGGGCATCTTCCGGGCACTGCGCACCATCCCGGTGATGGTGGATATCGTGAAGGACATGGAGCGTTACTGTCCCAACGCGGTGTTGCTCAACTATACAAACCCCATGGCTATGTTGTGCCGCGCCCTGCAGCGCGTCTCCGATATCCCGGTCACCGGGTTGTGTCACAGTGTCCAGGGCACCGCTGAGATGCTGGCGGGCTGGATTGGCGCGCCCATGAACGAGATCACCTATACCTGCGCCGGCATCAACCACCAGGCCTGGTACCTGGACTACAAGTGGAATGGCCGCGACGCCTACCCGCTGATCCGCGAGGCCTTGGGTAAGCCGGAGATCTACAACGAGGAGATCGTGCGCAATGAGATGTTCCTGCACCTGGATCGCTACGTTACCGAGTCCAGCGGGCACAACTCCGAGTACAACTGGTGGTTCCGCAAGCGGCCTGATCTGATCGAGAAGTACTGTATTCATGGCACCGGGTGGAACCCCGGCGAGTACGCCTATATCCTCAAGGAGTACCAGAAGAGCGAGACGACCTGGCGTGATCAGGCCAAGGAGTGGTTCGCCAATGAAACGCCCATCTCCCTGGAGCGCGGCCACGAATACGCCGCTTACATCATCAACGCTCTGCGTGGCGGCGAAGTCTTTGGGTTCAACGGCAATGTGCCCAACACGGGCTTGATCACAAATCTGCCCGCCGACGCCTGCGTCGAGGTGCCCGTCTACGTGGATCGCAATGGCTTCCGACCAGTGCACGTGGGCGCACTGCCGCCGCAGTGCGTGGCCCTCAACCATGTTAGCGTGATGGTCGAGGAGATGGCTGTCGAGGCGGCGCTGACCGGCGACCCGCGCCTGGTCTTTCATGCCATCGCCTATGATCCGCTCACGGCCGCCGTGCTTTCCCTGGCCGAGATCGAGGCGATGGTCAACGAGATGCTGGCCCAGAACCGCCCCTACCTGCCCAAGTTCACCAAGTTCGTGGCGTAGGTCTGCCCGTAGCCCCGCCGGGCCGGAGCATGGGTGTATTGCTCCGGCGCGGCGGGACAGCTCACTGTTCACCCGCTGGGCAAAGGCTGGGGCCGCTCATCACCTCCGCCGGGGCGGGCTCCAGTCCTTTGTCCGAGCTGCATGGAGCGATCCATGTAGGGGCGTCCCCTTGTGGACGCCCAGTCAGACTCGGGCGCGGGGAGCCTTTACCAGAGCGCCATCCCCTCATCTAATGATTGCCACACAACTAGTGGTTCGTCAAGCCCTTTTTGACACGTTGCCCGAAGACTCTGCCTGAGGCCATCAACGTATCACATGACAATTGACAGACCACTAGGGGGGTGTAGTGGCGCCGGGCGCGCCAACCAGGCCCTTGGGTGGCGACGTGAAGCGTAGCGGGGCCACCGGGTTGAGCAGGAGAGCGGTGTCTGGCCCACCGACCGCGCCAGATGTGCTGCTTGGTGGGGGTGTGGCTGGTGGCCGGGTCACCAGCACGACCAGGGTCCTGGTGGGCGTTGGCCCCACCGGCGTGGTCGCTCTCTGGGTGGGCTGGCGGGTGGCCAGGGCAACCGCGCTGACCGCGCACAGGATCAACACGGCCAGGGCCAACGGGAGCACGACAGGGCGGCGCAATGATTGCGCAAACCGCCGCCCTGCTGGCGCACTCCTGGTAGCCGCGCCGCCACCGTCCTGGGCTGCCGCGCCGTCAGCGGTCAGGCCCGGCTGTTCGCTCGGCTCAGCGTCGCGTCCTGGCTCCAGCCCAGCCACGCGGTCGGCTAGGCCCATCAGGTCGCCGGCCACCCTGCTTGAACGGTTGCCCAACACCAGCGGGGCGCCGCTGTTGAGCGCGGCCGTGGCCCGCACGCTATCGCTGACCACCTGATGGGTGAACGCGCGGCCGATATAGCGCTCGATAGATTCGATGAACGGCCGTCGGACGCTATCAGAGCGCATCAGCACCAGCGTCACCTTGGCCTGATCGTGCCCGACCAGTTCGCTGATGCGCAGGAAGCTGCTCAGCGTCCGCGCGGCAGCGATATCGGGGGTTGCCGGCACGATGATCTTGTCGGCCAGATCAAGCACAAGCAGCGTACGGTCGTCGTAGTGGCCCCCCGCGTCTATCACCACAGCCTCGAAACTGGCGCGCAACACGCCGATGATCGCGCGGAGGTGGTCAGGCGTAATCCGCTCGTTCTGCTCCGGCTCGTTGGGGGCTAGCAGCACGTGCAGCCCGCTGGGCTGGTGCTTGACCAGATACGACGGGATCAACTCGTGCTCGGCGATGTCGCCGCTGACTACCAACTGCAGGATTGATGAGGTAGATGTGATGTCCAGCAGCACCGCCGCGCTACTATGGCTCATATCGGCGTCAATCAAGGCGGTGCGCCACCCCCCCAGCTGCAGTCCAACGGCCAGGTTGACAGCCAGAGTAGAGGTTCCCACCCCTCCCTTGGGCCCAAAAACCGCGCAGACCAGGCTCCTAGGGGGGGCTTCTTCCGGCGTGCTGGGCGGCGCGGCGACGGCCTCAACGGCGCGCGGTGGTGGCGTAAGGCGCGCTTGGTTACGCTCGGCCTGCGTGCGCGTCTCCACGATGGCCCGCAGCAACTCCTCGCGGGCCACGGGGCTGGTTATAAATCGGCGCACCCCGGCGGCCATGGCCTGCTGCATGGTGTCCACATCGGGCGCGGGGCCATACATAATGATAGGGCAGACCAGCAGGTTGAACGACACGGCCCTGCACAGCACCAGAATCTCCTCCGTGGCGTCCGGACCCAACGAGACGAGCAGCACGTCGGGCCGCAGGGAGAGGATGTAGTCTGGCTGAACGCCCGTGGCCGGCAGCCGACGGGCGCTATGGCCAGCCGAGGTGACGTAGTTGTCCAGCCTGCTGGCCGTGGCGTCATCGTCGTCAACGATGAGGATGGTCAGGTGAGACGCCATGCCGCGGAACCCCTCCCCTCCCTGTTCATCGGCGGTGGCGCCGACTAACGCCCACGCGCCCGGTCACCTCAGGATCGTGAAGCGTGCTACCCTCACCATGATACATGGTGCTCTTCGCTGGTGTATAGGGAGTTATCGCCCATGTTGCCCACACGTCGGCTGTTCGTTGGGGCCCTGGTGGCCGCCCTGCTGTTGGGCGGCGCCGGGGAGAGGCCGCTATGGCTGTTCGGTGCGCTCTGCTACGTGTGCGCGCTTGGTGGGGTGGTGCTGCTCGATTGGCTGCGCACGCCTCCGCCGTCCGCTCTGGATGTGCAGCGGCGGGTCGCCGCGCGCCTCTCCCTGGGGGCCGACAACCCTGTAGAGGTCGTGCTGCGCAGCCGCGCGCGCGTACACCTGCGCCTGCTGATGCGTGACGAGCCGCCCTCTGATCTACCCAGCAGCGGTGAGCAGCAAAGCGTGCTGTTGCCTGCCGGCGGCCTGATCACCCTGCGCTATACGGTGTGCCCGTGGCGGCGCGGGGCGGCCACGTTCGGCAGGGTTAACCTGCGCTACGGCAGCCTGCTCGGCCTGTTCCAGCGCCAGGTCGCCTACGCGCTGGCCACGCCGGTCAAGATCTACCCTAACCTGCACGACGCCCGCGCCTACGATCTGGCCGCGCGGAGCGGGCTGTTGCGCGAGGTTGGCCTGCGTCGGACGCGCTGGCAGGGCAGTGGCTCCGAGTTTGAGCGGCTGCGCGAGTACCGCCCCGACGACGACTATCGGCGCATCAACTGGCCGGCCACGGCGCGCCGTGGTGAGCCGATCACCGCCGACTACCAGGTAGAGCGGGCCCAGAACGTGCTGATCCTGCTTGACGTGGGGCGGCTGATGGTTGCCCCCGTCGGCCCGCTGAGTAAGCTGGACCATGCCGTGAATACAGCGCTGTTGTTGAGCTATGTCTGCCTGCGCCGTGGTGACAATGTGGGGCTGCTTGCTTTCGCCGATCGGGTGGTCGCCTTTGTGGCCCCCCGCGGCGGCCAGGGACAGTTCAGCCGGCTGCTGGAGAGCCTCTATAGCGTCTCGGCGCATCCGGTTGAGTCCGACTACGCGCTGGCCTTTAACGAGGCAGCACTGCGCGTGCGGCGGCGTTCGCTGGTGGTCACCTTCACCGATGTGGCCGACCCCGACTCCTGCCGCCTGCTGATCGCCGCCCTGGCCTGGGCGGCGGCCCGCCATGTGCCGCTGTGCGCCACGCTACGCGACCCCGTGATTGAGGCCTATGCCACGGCCCCCATTATGGGGTCGCCCGCTGTCTACGAGCGCGCCGTGGCGCACACGCTGCTGGAGGCCCGCGCCGCCACGTTGCGCATCCTGCGCGCCCGTGGGGTGCTGACCGTGGATGTGGCCGCCGACCGCCTCTCGCCCGCCGTGATTGATACCTATCTGCGGATCAAAGCTCAGGATCGCCTCTGACCCGAGTGGCAGCGCGGGCGCCGACAACGCGCCGCTCGGCCTCCGTGGGGTCGGCGGCCAGCGCGGTGAGGTGGCCCATCTTGCGGCCAGGCCGGGGCTGCGTCTTGCCGTAGAGGTGCAGGTTCACGCCGGGCACGGCCAGGGCGGCGGGCCACCGTGGTTCGCCCCAGCGCCACAGATCACCCAGCAGGTTGACCATCGCGGCGGGACACAGCAGGTCGGTCGCGCCCAGGTGCAAGCCGCACAGCGCCCGAACCTGCTGCTCAAACTGGCTGGTGGCGCCTGCCTCAATGGTCAGGTGGCCGGAGTTGTGCGGGCGCGGGGCCACCTCGTTGACCATCAAGCGGCCGTCGGTGGTTAGAAAGAACTCCACACACAGCACGCCCACCACCTTAAGGGCCTCCAGCGCCGCGCCGGTGATCTGCCGCGCCTGGCGGTCCACAGTCGGCCCAAGGCCGCTAGGGGCCACGGAGAGATCCAGGATTCCCGCCTGATGAGTGTTGCGGATAGGGGCGTAGAGCGCCTGGGCGCCATCGGAGCCGCGGGCGCCGATCACCGAGAACTCACAGGCTAGGTCCACCCGCGTTTCCAGGATGGCCTCACCGCCGATCGCGGTCAGGGCCGCCGTGGCCTCCTGGTCGTTTGTCACGGGGTACTGGCCTTTGCCATCGTAGCCGAAAGCAGCGGACTTGAGCAGGGCGGGCAGCGGCACGGCAGCCAGGGCGGCTGGTAGGTCGGCGGGGACGCTGACGCGGCGGTAGGGCGCCACGGGGAAACCGGCTCCCACCAGAAAATCCTTCTCGCGCAGGCGGTGTTGGGCCGTTTGCAGGGCCAGCGGTCCGGGCCGCATGGGCCGGCGCTCAGCCACGAGTTGTAGAGCCGCCGCCGGGATGTTCTCGAATTCGACGGTGACTGCCGCCACGCCGTTGGCAAACGCGCCCAGGGCGGCATGATCATCATAGGGCGCCACCACGGCCCCATCGGCAACCTGCGCGGCCGGAGAGTGTGCCTCGGGTGAGTAGACGTGGATGCGGTAGCCCATGCGGCGGGCGGCCAGGGCAAACATGCGGCCCAGTTGGCCACTGCCCAGCACGCCCAGGGTGGCCCCAGGGAGGATCGGCTCGTTCAGGGCAGGGTCTCGGCCAACACGCGCGCCGTCTGCGCGGCGCGGTAGGCGTGCAGGCGCCGGCGCAGGTCAGGCCGGCTAGCCGAGAGGATGGCCACGGCCAGCAGGGCGGCGTTGATCGCGCCGGCGCGGCCGATCGCCAGGGCGCCCACGGGCACCCCGGCGGGCATCTGCACGATCGAGAGCAGCGAATCGAGGCCCTTCAGGGCATGGCTCTCCACGGGCACACCAAGCACGGGCAGCACGGTGGCCGCGGCGGCCATGCCGGGCAGATGGGCGGCGCCGCCCGCGCCGGCAATGATCACTTCAATGCCCCGACCCTCGGCCCCAGCGGCGAACTCGCCCAGCAGCGCCGGGGTGCGATGCGCCGAGACAACGCGCCGCTCGTAGGCCACCTCGAACCCGATCAGCGTGTCCACGGCGTGGCGCATCGTCTCCCAGTCCGATACGCTGCCCATGATCACGGCGACCAGCGGCGCCCCCTCGTCCCTGCCAGAAGCAGTGGGTCCTTCGCTCATCGGCTGAGCCAATCTGGCGCGGCGGAGCGGCGCACGGAACACATCATGCCCATAGTATCACCCCTCCGCGCCCGCGCCGCAACCCTGCGCTGTGGGCCAACCAGGCTTAGGATGGGAGCAGGATAGGAAGAGCACTAAAAAGTCGGGAGGTCGACACCACATCGTCTCTCTGATAGGTGTAAAAAGGTAAGACATGGCGGAGCACTGGGTCGCAACCCTCCCCGTACCTCTCCAGATACCGCTTATTGAGCGGGCGCGTTGTTGATCACATTGATCAGATCCCGCACCGCCTGAGCGGATCTCTGCAGGGCGGCCTGCTCGTCGGGCAGCAGGGTAATCTGGATGATCTCTTCAATGCCCCGAGCGCCCAGCTTGACCGGCACGCCCACGAACAGGCCATCAATGCCGTATTCGCCGGTGAGGTACGCGGCGCAGGGCAGCACCCGCTTCTTATCCAGCACAATCGAATCTACCATGGCCATCATCGCCGACGAGGGGGCATAAAAGGCCGACCCCGTCTTGAGCAGGCCCACAATTTCCGCCCCACCGTCGCGGGTGCGCTGTACGATCGCCTCGAGGCGGTCCGGCGGCAGCAGTTCGGTAATGGGGATGCCAGCGACCGTGGAATAGCGGGGCAGGGGCACCATCGTGTCCCCATGGCCACCCAGCACAAAGGCAGTCACGTCTTCCACCGAGACATCAAGTTCGCGCGCTATAAAGGCGCGGAAGCGCGCTGAGTCGAGTACGCCGGCCTGGCCCACGACCCGTTCGCGGGGGAAGCCGCTGACGTTCATGGCCACCTGGCACATGGCGTCAAGTGGATTGGTCATCATGACCAAGATGCACTCTGGAGAGTAGCGGGCCACCTGCTCGGTGACCGAGCGGATCACCCGCGCGTTGGTCAGCACAAGGTCATCGCGGCTCATGCCCGGCTTGCGCGGCACACCGGAGGTAATCATCACCACCGACGAGCCAGCCGTCTCTTCATAGCTATTGGCCCCGGTGATCAGCGAGTCGTAGCCTTCAATAGGACCACTCTGCAGCAAATCCAGCGCCTTGCCCTGGGGCACGCCATCCACGATGTCCACCAGCACCACATCGGCGTAATCCCGCTCGGCCAGCCGCTGCGCGGCGGTGGCTCCCACGTTGCCAGCGCCCACCACCGTGATTTTGGTCCGCATTGGCCCCTTCCTTCCTCGTGTCCGCTGGAGGCCCTGAGGCCTCACATCCGCTCAAGCCGCATACACGATAGCACCGGCCACGCCTGGGTGTCCAGGCGCGGCCGGTGCTATGGGGCGACGAGCAGAAGATGGAGTGGCGGCAGGCAGGGGGCCTGGCGTTGTTCAGACGCGGGTCATCAGCGCGTCTAGCGCGGCGCTGGGCGAGAGGGCAAGCTCGCGACGCAGGGCATCCTTGCACTGCTGATATAGGCGCAGCGCCTCGCCGCGGCGGCCCGCCACAAGGGCCATCTCGATCAGGGCCAGGTAGGCGTCCTCGGCGCAGGGATCGGCGGTGAGCAAGAGGCGATAGGCCCCTGCGCTACGCTCCAGGCGCCCCTCCGTCCGGTAGGCGGTGGCCAGATGGCGTAGGGCCAGGCTATAGTCGCCGCGTAGGCGCTCCCGCTCTGGGATAGCCCACTCCACCAGGTAGTCGTCTTCGAGCAGATCTCCCGCGTAGAGCCGCACGGCTTCCTCGTAGTGGCGACGGGTGCAGGCGGTATCACCCAGCCGCTCACACCACTTGGCGTCAAAGATAGCCCGCTTGAAGGCCAGGGTATCCACGCGCAGTTCGTCCGCTCGCAACGCATAGCAGCCGTTGTTGAACTCCAGCAGCTCCTTGCCGTCCCCGCCCAGGGCGATGGTCATGGTCTGGCGCAGCAGGTGGACGGCCTTGTGCAGGCTATTCTGGCATGTCTCGGGGTCGAGGTCCGGCCATAGCACCTCCATCAACTGGTCGCGGCTGACCGGGGTACCAGCCCGATAAGCCAGGTACTTGAACAGCATCTTGGCCCTGGAGCTGCGCCAGAACGCCTCGGGTACCGGGCCGCGGCTGGTTGTCACCTGAAAGGCGCCCAGCAGCCGAACATCAGTTGCCATCTCGTGCGTCCCCGCGTCCTTTTCCGTTTCCGAACTAGCCTGGCTCCGCAACATCGCTACCACTGGCTGCTCCTCCTCGCCACTCCTTCATTATCGGCGCCCTGGCGCCCCAGTCCGGTTCGCCGTGCTCCGCGTCGGTCACCAGCCACCACGATCATGGGCGGTCCGGCCGAGATAGTTGTCACGTGTCCCCCTAGCAGGGCAGTCACCGTTCTCTCGTAGTCTCGCCTGGCGCCCAGGGCATCGGCCACGTCGCGGTAGAGCTGACAGGTGGGGTCGTCAACCCCGTGGTTCCTCTAGTAGCAGGGCAGCCAGGGCAGCCAATGTGTCGGACACGTCGCCGAACATATTCATGTCCCTACCCCTTCCAACCGAAGCGCTCCCTGTCTATGCCAACCCGTATTCTGTGTATCGGCGGAAGAGTTAAGGTAGAACAGAGGATGTTGCGTACAGCCGCGCAGGGTGGCCGATCTGATCGGGCCACGACATATCTGGTGGGGACTCAACGATCTCACTGTAGCTCTACAGGGGCGCGTAGCGCTATGGCGTACTTCATCAATGATGTGTTAAATTGCTCACACGAGGGCAAAGGGGGACGTTGTCGTGGCGTATACACTGGAGGACGTGGGGCTCCTACAGGCCGTATCGCTCTTTGCCGGGGTGCCGAGGGAGGAACTCTCTCTCCTGGTCAGCCAGTTGATGCGCCGTTCGTACCGTCGCAACGACGTGATTTTTCACCGCGGCGACCCCGGTTCGACCCTCTATATCGTTCAGGAAGGCCAGGTCAAGATCAGTCTGCCGGCCATTGATGGCGACGAGGTGACACTGCAAATCTTTGGGCGGGGCGAGTTCTTCGGCGAGATGTCGCTGCTCGATGACCTGCCGCGCTCGGCCACCGCCACGGCGATCGAGCCGACGCGCGCGCTCAGCCTGGGCCGCGAACAGTTCCTGGCGGCAATGCAGCGTGAGCGGGCCATCGCCGCAACCGTGATGGCCGCGCTGGGCCTGCGTATTCGCCACGCCAACGACATGATCGAGGATATCGTGACGCTGGATATCCCGGCGCGCCTGGCCAAGAAGCTACTGGAACTGGCCTCTACCAACGGCGTTCAGACGCCCCAGGGCGTCGAGGTTGGCCTGCGGTTGACTCAGCAAGACGTCGCCTCAATGATCGGCGCGACCCGTGAGAGCACCAACAAGGTGCTGCGCGCGTTTATCCTCAAAGGCTGGATCTCCGTGGAGGCGCACCGCATCATGCTGCACCGGGTGGACGAACTGCAGCGGCGCATCTACTGACCTTCAGCGTAGCCTTTCGCCCGGACTGGTGGTCCGGCGTGGTCACGCTTGGTTGGAGTTAGTGACCATCCACTCTTCGTCTAGAAGGCGCTGCCGCAGGCGCGTACGCCAGAGCTGTTGAAGGCGTTCGGTCAGCACGCGGCCCGCGTGTTTGCGCAGTTCATCGCGCATTTCAGGCGGATACTGGGTGATGACCTCTTCAATGGAGCGCGCCAGTTCCTGGTAATCGTGTACAAAAGCATCGTTCATTATCGGTCCTGCTACCCTGTCTCAGGGGGGGCTGCGCCATGCTCTGAGCACAGTGTACCACAGAGCTATCGCCGTGTCACCTCCCCTGCCGTGGATCAAGCGCGCGGCGCAGCCCCTCGCGGTTGTCCTGGCTGCCCGGCCAATCGAACGCTGGCCGCGGCAGCCCATGGGGCTGGTCAAAGAACCGCCTGATCAGCACGGCCATGTGTTTGTACTCCACACGCGTGTCGCCCCGCCCATCATCCAGATCCAACGCGGTCAACCAGCGCGTCTCCATAGTCACGCACAGCGTCTCAGGCGCGCCGCGCCGGCGCACCAGGACGTCGAACTGCCCAGGGGTGAGGGCGGTCTGTTCCTGGGCGACGCTGTAGCGCTTGCCCAGGTCGTGCCGCAGGCGCTGCAGGAAGCTGACGAACTCAGGCATGGTCCCCCGGGTGGATTACGGGCAGGGCCAGGTCCGCCGCGCCGCGCTCGGATGTAATCGCTTCCGGGTAGTAGCGGCGCAGCAGGTCCAGGCCTAGCCTGGCCCGGCGCACGCGTTCGCGGGTGAGGCTGGCCGCGACAGCCTCAAGATGGGTGCCGCTGGGGTAGATGTTGGGCGCATTGCGCAGGCCAAACTTGATGTAGACGGGCGCGGCCACACGCACCAACTCGGGGATGTCGTAGTGGCGCACAAACCCGCCGAAGTCGTCGGGGGCCTCAACATAGATGTCCAGGGGCAGGGCCACGGCGGCGCGCACGGCGGCGATCTGAGCCAGGGTCATATCGCTGGGCACGTTGTAGGTGGTGGCGCCCCACTCCTCCATCAGGCGGATGGACAGCGGGTTCGCCGCGCCCATCAGTACCGACACCTTGAGGGAGAGATCCGGGGGCAGGTCGCCCGCCGCTTTCAGCTCACGCAGCAACCATAGGAGCCCCTCGTCGGCCACCAGCACGCCGCGGATACCCAGATCACAGGCCCGCCGCACATCTTCCACGGCGTAGACCAGCTGATCCATGCCGCGCAGCCGCCAGCCCAGGTTCTTGCCAGCAAGGGTCAACGGCCCCGCATTGATATCAAAGGTGCCCCGTGGCCCCACAAACAGGCTGACTTCCTGCCGCTCAGCCGCGCCCAGGGCGGCCATCGTCGCGATCTCCTGATCGGTGAGCAACATGATGCCGCTGCCCTGTGAGATGCGGTGGACGCTCACACCGAACTCCGCGCAGGCCGCTAGCATGGCCTGGTAGGCCACTGGCCCCTCCACGCTGGGGATCTCGACGCGGTAGTGCGCGCCATCGGGGAACCGCCTGGGCGATGAGGGCAGCTCCCCCGGCTCCCGATCTGGTAACCCCCGCGCGCGCAGAAAGCGCCGTGTGCTCTCCATCTCCGTACACTCCTCTCCCAGATCCACTTACCTGCTGGTCTAGGGTAGCATGTGTCTTCCCCCCACGACAATACCACGCCGCCGACCTGTACACTGGTGACATGATCCTCGCTTCCAGGCCAACCGTGGGCGGTGATGTAGCTGAGGATGAGCAATGGGCTGATGCATAGCCGAGAAGACGCGGGAGGTGGGGGAACGTGCGCGATCTGGGGTTGAGCGGACGGGTGGCTCTGGTGACGGCGGCCAGCAAGGGGTTAGGCCAGGGCATTGCCCTGGCTCTGGCCGAGTCGGGGGCGGAGGTGGCTATTTGTAGCCGGGACCAGGGGCGCATCAGCGCGGCCGGTGCGGAGATCTCCGGCCGGACTGGCCGCGAGGTGCTGGCCATGGCCGCCGATGTGAGCAAGCGCGACGAAGCCCAGCGCCTCGTCACCGAGGTTGCCCAGCGCTTTGGCCGGCTGGATATCCTGGTGACCAACGCCGGTGGACCGCCTCCGGGGCAGTTCGACGCTCTGGACGACGATGCCTGGGCCGGAGCGGTGGAGCTGACGCTGATGAGTACGATCCGGCTGATCCGCGCCGCTCTGCCCCACCTGCGCGCCTCGGGTCACGGCCGCATTATCAACGTCACGTCCACGTCGGCCAAACAGCCCATTGGTGGCCTGATCACCTCCAATGTGCTGCGCGCCGGGGTGACTGGCCTGGCCAAGACGCTGGCCGACGAGCTAGGCTCCCACAACATCCTGGTCAACAACGTGGCCCCCGGCCGCATCGCCACCGAGCGGCTGGGCCAACTTGATCAGGCGCGCGCCCAGCGCACCGGCGAGAGCGCCGATGAGATCCGCCAGGCTAACGAGGCGCAGATCCCATTGGGCCGTTATGGCAGGGTAGAGGAGTTCGCCAGCGTGGTCGTGTTTCTGGCCTCAGACTGGGCCAGCTATGTCACCGGCACAACCATTCAGGTGGATGGCGGCGCCGTGCGCGGGCTGTTCTAACAACCCACCAGTGGTTCAGCTACCATCAGGCAAGGCGCAGCGCTGGCGCTTCCCTACGGCGGGACGCCGCTGATCAGCTACTAGAAGATCACCCTGGTGGTCTACCTAGCCGCCGCGCCAGGTGTCAATACGGCAATGAAGAGGCGCTCGATCTCTGAGATCAAGCGCCTCTTCATTGCTCGGCGGAGCTATGCCGCCCGCTGATTCCTGGGGCAACTATTGTGCCATTTGCTGGCCAAGAGCAGGGCCAAACACGGCCAGCGCGTGGTCTCACACACACACACGCCACCGCTGCCGCAAGCCTGCACGCCCCCAGGTGTATTACCATGGAGGTGGGTGATACGAGAGGGACATGGGAGGAGAGCGATGTACGCCACGATGAACGATGCGTTCAACCACTACAGCGCGCTGTTCGAGAGCAGAGAGCCGGTCTGGAACCAGGAGCAGTTGCGCGCCTGGCTGGACGAGAACGTGGGCCGGCAGCCCCAGGACATCACCGACGAGGACATCAAGAAGGCCTATGAATCATCCCTGCTGGACAGTGAAGGGGCGGCATGGTGACCCCGTGCCGGAACGGGTGTGGGGCAGCTCAGTGGAGGTAGTGGCGGTCAGCGTTCCAGCACGATCATGGCATGGCCGTCCACCCGGGGGACCTCCACATGGGCATAGATCCCCTCCATAGTCACGGGCAGCGGTTGATGCGTGGGGGCCAGATAAGCCAGGCGGGGCGTCCACCCCGTGTTGATGGCCACGGCGACATTAAGTAGGGGCGTTACATCCTCCACGAGGTCAAGGTCGGGGGTACGCCGCTGCGGCACGTAGTGCAGCACATGACAGATCAGCCGTTCACCGTGGTCGTCCGCCGCTGGCTGGCGCAGCAGGGTCAGCTCGGCTGACGTGGGCAGGGTGGCGCGCACCAATGGATCAGGCAGCAGGCGCGACAGCAGCGCGCCCACCACCTGCCGGTAGACGGGATAGCCATGCCGGTGATAGGTTCCGAACAGTGGGTGAGCCAGGTAAGCCACTCGGTCGCGTAGGGTCACGGCGGCCAGTTCGGGCGTGGCGGTCAGGTCAGTCGGCGTCTGGGCGTGGGAGGAGAAGTGCTGCCAGGTGCGCGAGAAGTAGGGAGGTACGACCATGGCCAGCGTCTCCGTGCCCTGCCGCGCCCGCACAGCGCTGCCCGCGTCGTAGAGGGCGTGGTCCATCGGGGGAATCTCGTGTTCCAGGCCATTGTGGGGACGCAGAAACTCCACATCAAAGCGGCTGGGTCCTAGGTAGTCCACGCCCATCGCCTGGTCCAGGACCCACCCGTCGCCAGCGACGTTGAGGCCCGAGCGGTGGCTGGCGATCAGCGCCCCGCCACCGGCCAGGTAGGCGCGCAGCCTGGCCGCCAGATCGTCATGCAGGACCACCGTGTCGGGCAGGATCAGCACGCGGTAGGGGGCAAAATCGGCGAACCGGTCAACCACGGCCACCTGCGCTTCCAGTTGCAAGAGCATGTGCAGCGCGCCCTCCACGCTTTGCAGGGCGCTATCGTCCAGGCCCACCTCCAGCGGCAGCACTATGCCGACCTCGGCCAGCGGCACGGCCCCACGGCGCCAGGGCTCCCGCGCCTCCAGCGCGCCGTAGGTGAGGGCTAGTCGGCGGTATGTTTCGGGGTTGAGCACACCGCGGGGGTGTAGCTGGTCGCCCACCGAGCAGGTCGCCCCACCGGCCAGCATGCGCAGGCACTCGTAGTCCAGCGCGGCCTGGCTCTTGACCGTGCCGAAGTCGGCCCAGGAGCGGTGGAAAGCGGCGGTCATGCCCAGGATCGGCTTGTCCAGGGTCTGAAAGTAGCGGTTGTACAGGGCAAAGTGGGTATAGCCCCAGCCGCCGGAGGCCAGCGACTCGATCTCCCAGTGGCTGTAGTAGGGCGCCTCGGGGCGGCTGCCCAGCGCCGGATCGCCGCTCAGGCGCAGCCGGCTGTTGAAGAACAGGGTCAGGTCGGGCCGCAGGCTCCAGGCCAGGCGGCTGATGCGCTCCATGAAAGCGCGCTCCACGGCCAGGCTGTGGCGGCGCAGGTGGTCGTCATTGGCGGGGTCTAGACCGGCAGCCAGCATACCGCGCAGACAGTAGGCGCAGACACAGCCCGGCTTGACGGTCATCAGGATATCCATGAACAATCCGTCCACGGGGTAGCCTGTGACCACCTCCTCCACGATAGCGGCCACGTGGTCGGCGTAGGGGCCGTTGGTGCAGAGCCATTGCCAGCGCACCTCACCGGCCCTGGCCACGGGGGGCGGGCCAACGGGCCAACCGTCCTGGGCGACCTGCCGCCACTCCGGGTGGCGGTTGGCCTGCTCCTCGTTAAAGCCCACCGTGATATACCCGGGAGCGCGCAGGCCATGGCGGTGTAGCGCCTCCACCTGTTCGCCCAGCAGGTCGCGGCGTAGGTGCGGATGCGGCGTGCCGACCCGGGACGGATAATAGCACATGCCATGGTGGCAGACAGCAAACACGGTAACCGAGTCAACATGGGCGTCGCGCATGGTCCGCGCGAATGCCTCGGCGTCGAAGTCAGCCGCCACGTCGGGGATCAGCGGTGAGGTATGAAAATCGAGGTGGACCTGGCGGGCCCGCGGCCCAGCGCCGGGCGGTGTGGGCGGCTGACTAGTGGTCATGCTGGGGCATACCTCCTCGTTGCGTGGCGCCCTGTAGGGCCTGCAGGTTGGCCTGATGGCCGTCACAATAAAACGGGTCCAGTGTGCCTGGGAGCTCCGGCGCGCCGCCGAGCAGGCCTTCCAGGTAGCGGGCGTTGTCCACGAGCAGCTCAGGGCCGGCCACGCCACCATGGCAGAGCACAACCCGGCGCAGTCCCTGCTCCGACCACCAGCGCAGCGCGCGCGCCCACGAGGCGATGGAGCTGGGATCCTCAATCAGGGGCAGGGGCGCCTCGGCGCAGTCGCCAGCGAGCAGGATGCCCCGCTCCGGCAGGTGGGCGACCAGACAGTCGGCGGTGTGGCCAGGCAGATGGCGTAGGGCCACCGTGACCCCTCCCAGGTCAAGCTCTACCTCGTGCTCGAAGGTGATCGAGGGGGGCACAAGGGTGACCGGGCCAAACCAGGCGGGGTGCTGGCCCTGCATCTCACGCAACAGCCGGCCCGCCGACGGGTCGAGCAGGCGCTGGCGGCACAGGCGATGCCCCACGATGGCCGCCTCAGGGAAGGCGGCGTTGCCCCAGGCGTGGTCCCAATCGGCGTGGGTGTTCACCACAACCGGTGGAAGGCCCACACGACGCAGCAGGTCCAGCACCGGCTGCATGTCCGCCGGGCAACTCAGTGTATCAATAATGGCAACCCGCTGCTGGCCCACCACCATCGTGCCGGTCACACTGGGTCCCAGGCTGCCCAGCGACCGCTCGACCAGGTAGATGCCGTCCTCCAGCTCGCGGATCTCAGCCACGCCCTCGCCCACCATCGGCTTTCTCCCCGGTTCCGCCAGATCATGGCGCCTCTGGCCTCTGATACGCACTATACCAAAACAGGGTAGCGGCCGCGCCCTGGAGCAGGGTGCGGGGGACGCCCCTACACGGATCACGCATGTCAGCTCGAACAGGTGACCAGGGCCGCCTCCTGCCGGGCATGCTACAGTGGTGAGGAAAGGCTGGGGCCGCCAGGTGGTGGTCAGGGGTAGAACATCGAAGAAAGGATATCGAGGCCGTGAATGATCACGAGCGCTATCTGTTTGACCTGCATGGCTACCTGGTTGTGGAGGGAGCGCTCTCAGCCGACGTGGTGGCCCAACTCAACGCGCTGGTGGACGCCCAGGGGCTGCCCACTCCAGACGCCTCTATTGATAGCCAGCGCTTCGCCGGCTTCCTGGAGTGGGGGCAGCCGTTCCGGGACCTGCTAGATCACCCGCGGCTGCTGCCATACCTCCTAGAGATGCTGGGGCCAGCCCCACGGCTCGACCACGCCTACGGCATTGCGATGCGGGAGGGCACCGAGGGCCTGCACCTGCACGGAGGTGGCACACCCTACGATCCCGCCCAGTATTATCACTACCGCAACGGCACAATGTATTGTGGCTTGACCGTGGTCACCTGGGCGCTCTCCGACGCCCCACCCGGAGCAGGAGGGTTTGCCTGTATCCCCGGTAGCCACAAGAGCAACCTGCCCTGCCCCCAGGACGTGCGCCACTATCAGGCTAACCCGGCAGGGAGTGTGACACAGGTACCCATGAGAGCCGGCGACATGCTCATCTTCACTGAGGCGCTCACCCACGGCACCTATGCCTGGACGGCCAGCCATCACCGCCGGGCCCTGCTGTACAAATATGCGCCCGGCCACATGGCCTGGGGCCGCATTGATCAGGCACACGAGCGCACAGCGGGCTATACGGAGCGGCAAGCCCTCCTACTAGAGGACCCCTATATCTACAAGCGGCGCCTCGTGCCCGCCCAGGACACTCCCACTCCCTGACCGACCCTTCGTAGGGGTTGGGAGGGAAGCGTCAGGTTTCAGTACACGCCCCACCGACCGCATACGTGATCCCCCCACGCCCCACCAAACTGCCGCTAAGGGTTCATCTATTAATAAGCTAGGCAAGTAAGAGTGCGTGCTATAGACTGGAGGCATGAAGGATCGAGAGAAGACCAGGGCGCAGGTACGCAAGCGCTACACGTTGGCGCGTGGGGGGTTGGATGAGCGCGGACGGCGCCGGTTGGTGGCCGCCGAGGCGCTGACGATTGGCTGGGGTGGGTGACGTTGGTCACGCAGGCCACGGGTGTGGCGCGGGCGACGATCACGCTGGGGGTGAAGGAACTGCGTGGGCGGGTCCCGCTGGCGCCGGAGGGGAGAACCCGGCGTCCCGGTGGGGGACGCAAAGCCCGCGCGGCGCAGGATCCAGAGGTGCTGGCGGAGTTGGAGCAGCTGGTGGAGCCGACCGCGCGGGGACCCCGATTCCCGCTTCAAGGACCTGGGCCGGGTGACGCCCTATGGCGTCTATGACCCTGCAGCCAATGCTGGCTGGGTCAGTGTGGGCATCGACCACGACACGCCGGCCTTCGCTGTGGTCACGCTGCGGCGGTGGTGGGACGGGCGCGGCCAGCAGCGCTATCCGCAGGCGCAGCGGGTGCTGATCACCGCCGATGGAGGCGGCAGCAATGGCTCGCGCAACCGGCTCTGGAAGCGCGAGTTGCAGCAGTGGGCCGACGAGACGGGCCTGACACTCACGGTCTGCCAATTTCCGCCGGGCGCCAGCACGTGGAACAAGATTGAGCATCGCCTCTTTGCCTTCATCAGCCAGAACTGGCGGGCCTGTCCCCTGGTCAACTATGCAGTGATCCTCAACCTGATTGCCAGCACGACGAGCACAGGCCTCACCGTCGAGAGCTACCTGGACAGCGCTGAGTATCCGACGGGCATTGAGGCCACGGACGCCGAGATGGCCAGCCTGCGGATCGAGCGAGATGAGTTCCATGGCGAATGGAACGACACGATCCGGCCGCGTCCGACACAAGATGACTAGTTTATTTTGATGATCCCTAACGCGTTATCCATTGAGGGTGGCGCCTCCTCGTAGAAAGTGAGCAGGGACTCGTCCGGAGTCCCTCCCCCCTGGTGACAGTAGAGGGCCTGTGTGTGCAAGGGAGGACCTGGCTACGTGACGACGCGGCCATGGTCGGCGCCTCCCGCTGCTGTTCGTCTTGATCTGGTGCGGCATGGGCCTGTCTGTGGGTGCTCACACGATACCCAAGAGGGCAATCAGGGCGCGGGAGAGTCCGGCGAGGGCGACCCAGCCGACCGCGGCGACAGCCAGCGCGGGCAGACCCGTGCGGCGCACACTGCCCAGGTCCACCTGCAAGCCCATGGCGGCCATGGCCATCAGGAACAGGAACGTGCTGGCCTGCAGCATCAGCCCGGACAGAGCGGTGGGGATCAGCCCCATGGTGGTCAGGGCGGCCACGCCGATGAAGCCGAAGACGAAGTAGGGCACCGGCACGTGGCGCAGCCCCGCCAGTATGCCGCCCTCGCCCTGCCGTGCTTGGCCGTCCCGCACGGCGATGATCACGGTGAGCGCGAGGGCCGCCGGGGCCAGCAGGAGGACGCGGGTCAGCTTGACGATCGTGCCCAGGTCACCGCTGACGGGTCCCTGCGCAAAGGCGGCGGCGATCACCTGGGCCACCTCATGCAGGGTCGAGCCGGTGAGCACGCCATACTGCGTGTGCGTGAGGTGCAAGAGCGGCGCGCCGACCGTGTAGAGCACGACACCCACCGTGCCCAGCACGCCGCAGATGCCCACGGCGATAGACGTCTCCTCCTCGGAGACCCCGGCCAGCGGCACGATCGCGCCGATGGCCGACGCCCCGCAGATTGAACTGCCAAAGGCCACGGCGATGCGCAGTCCGCTGGAGAGGCCCGCCCGCTTGCCCAGCAGGCTGATCCCGAGCAGCCCAGCGACGACGATCAGCACGTCCAGGGCCAGCACACGCGGGCCGGCCTGGGCCACGAGAGCGAAGTTGAGGCGCACGCCCATCAAGATGACGCCCCAGCGTAGCAGCGTGCGCGCCGAGAAGCGCACGCCCGTGCGGTGGTGGTGCGCCACGTCCAGAGTGGCCCGCCAGGCGATGCCCAGCAGGAGAGCGACGGAGAGGGGGCCCAGCACCCGCAGGCCTGGTAGCGGCGCCAGCACCAGCGACACGGCGGCCAGGGCCGCGGTGAGGCCCAGCCCCACGCCAAAATGCAGGTGCGGCAGGCCCGGCCCTGCGCCCGGGCGCGCCGCTGTCTCCCGCCGTGCGATCCCTATGGGCATGTTCGTCATCATTGTCCTCTCTCTCGCAAAATAGCGCTGTCGTCGGGCGCCGGTCCTAATTTTCACCTCCATTGCGGCGCCACAGGAGGCAGGGACATTCCTTCGGGTGTCCGCTCGGCGACCCTGCGGCCCGCCGCCTTGTGCGGGCTCATCTCTCTCTTCCTCACAGCGTAGCAGGCCCCCCTTGATCCGTCCAAGACATAAATACTGATCGAACCATAGCTACGGGCTATGATAGAGCTGCATGGCGCGCGGCCAAGGAGTGGGTGAGAGGGGGACGAGCGTGACACTGAATCAGCTACGGATCTTTGAGGCGGTGGCGCGGCACTGCCACTTCACACGGGCGTCCGCGGAGCTCTATCTGAGCCAGCCGTCCGTCTCGGTGCAGGTGCGCGAGCTGGAGAAGGAGTGCGGCGTGCCGTTGGTGACGCAGCTGGGCAAACGCGTGTTCGTCACGGACGAGGGACGCCTGCTGGCCGCCTATGCCGTGCGCGTGCTCGCCCTGGTCTCCGATGCACAGGCGGCCATGGCGGAAGCGCGGGACCTGACCAGCGGCCGCTTGCAGGTGGGCGCCAGCACCACGGTGGCGACCTACGTCCTGCCGCGCCTCCTGGGCATGTTCAAAGCTGCGCATCCCGGCGTCGCCGTGCAGCTGGTCAGCGACAACTCCGAGGAGATCCAACAGCGCCTCGTGCGCAACGAACTGGACTTTGGGCTGGTGGAAGGCGCCACGATCCTGCCCGAGCTGGTAGCCGAGCCGTACATGGACGACGAGCTGGCGCCGATCAGCGCGCCGGGCGATCCGCTGACCGCGGCACGCCCGGATGAGAGCGCCCGCTTACTCGCGATGGCCACGTTCATTCTGCGTGAGCCGGGCTCGGGCACGCGTGAGGTGATGGAGGCAGCGTTGCGCGATGCGGGGGTGCAGCCGCGCCACACGATGGAGCTGGGCTCGACGGAGGCCATCAAGCGCGCCGTGGCCGCCGGGCTGGGCGTCTCCCTGGTGTCACGCTATGCCCTCGACCTGGAGCTAGCCGCCGGGCTGCTGGTTGTGCTGGACCTGCCAGGCCTGCGCGCGCAGCGGACGTTCCGGCTGGTACGTCACCCCCAGAAGCGTCTCTCGCGTGCCGCGGTCACCTTCCACACCCTGCTGCTGGCGCAGCGCGCTGGGGAGCGGAGTGGCGCGTGAGCATCATGGGAGCAGCACGTGTGCGGTTCGCCTACAGTACTACCTCTTCGGTTCGCTCACATCTGGCGCTAGTTGAACAAACTGGGTAGGCTCAGGGCATGAGCGCGATGCCCAGAGTTGTGACGGAGCGGGTGGATGACATCCCGCTGCTGGTGGCGCAGACGCGTCGAACTGGATCGCGTTGATCATGTGACCGGCCTCATCCGCCTGCCTGGCCCGGCGCGTGCTCACCCTAGTCGAAGACGCTGTGCGGCGGGGCTTGGCCCAGCAGCAGGGCACGTTGGCCGGTCTCTACGCAAGCCAACCCACCCGCGCCACCGCACGGCCCACCGCCGAACGCCTGCTGGGCGCCTTCAAGGAGATCACCCTGACTGTGCTGCACACGCCCCAGTCCATCCCGCGGCATCTTCCCCCACGCACAGCCTTGCAACAGCAGATCCTTGCCTTGCTGGGACTGCCACCCGATCTCTACCATGTGCTCACCCTAACTTCTTCTCAACCTCCCTAAAAATGAGTGGGCCGAGAGTACGACCACGGGGGACTCTCCATGGCGTCTCGGGCTGATGCCGCGGGTTCTACCGTGGCTGCACTTTAGGAGAGCGCGGCGCCGTGGAGGACCACGCTCCCTCCTTTAGAGCAGGGTCGGTGACTCTGTCCTTCCGGCCACAGTGCCAGAGCAGGCGGCCGTGGCAAGCACACAGACGGAGATGATGCGGGCGGACCGCAGGGTCCCAGCGCGGTTGTAACCGATGTCGTAGTTAGGGGTGGGAGACACGAGCGGGCTGTGCACGGCCCGCGGTGGTCACGGTCTCCCGGCGCGCCATTGTGGACCAGCATCCCCGCTTATAGCACTATGGAGGACGATCCATGCATCACGACACCATTCGCCCGTTGCTGACCCTCGCCACCCTTGCCCTCACCGTCACCCTTCTCCTGCCCGTGCGCGCCCAGGCGGGTGGCCCGCCCCAGGCGGCGACTGCCTTCACCACCACAACCATTGGTCCCGAGGGCGGCAGCATTCGCGGCTTTGGTATAACCGCAGCGTTCGCGTCGGGCGCGCTGACCACGACGAAGCTGATCATCCTGGGCAACTGGCCCAACGGGCTTGACGTGCCGCCGCCTAACGGTGAGGTGGCCGTGAAGACATTTGGGTTGCAGCAGTGCAACCCCGACGGGACGAACTGCACCAGCGTCTTCGGTAACTTCCCCACCTCGCCGGCAGGGACCCAGCGTGTCGCCGGTCAGGACCTAGCCTACACCGGCTTTCAGGCCGGTATCGCCTATGGAAGCGCCCTACAGAAGCTGGTGACCATCACGATCAACACGAGCGGCAACAAGGTCTACATCTACAACGCCAACTTCCAGGATACGGCGACGGCGTACCCCAAGCTGTTACCCAGCACCAGCGACGGGACCACGCTGACCTTCCAGACCTTCCAGCCGATCGTCTGGGTGGTCACCGGACCGGCCGGCGCCGCGCACTAAGGGACTCTCAGTCAACACACGATGCAGCAATCCGGCCTCGCTCCAGAGAGGGAAGCCTCCAAGTCTGAAAACGTTATTCTGGCACAGACCCTAAGCATGCCCTGTTGGCGTGCCCAATGTATGGTCTAGTGGTTCGTCAAGCCCTTTTTGACACGTTGCCCGAAGACTCTGCCTGAGGCCATCAACGTATCACATGACAATTGACAGACCACTAGCGCCGCGCGGCGCAGCATGCCCATACGCGCACCCAGTCACCACCACGAAGAGGAAGCATCATGATTTTGCACACGACCCACCGGCGCGCCGCCCTAGCGGCAGCCACGCTGCTCATCACATTGATCTTACCCGCCTACACCGTCGCCGCCCACCAGACGCTACGGAGCGCCGGCGGCCCGACTCCTCCGGTACAGGCCCCTGCCCTGCTCGGCGCGCCACCGATTAGCGCTCACGATCGCGTCTACTCCGCCGACCAGACCTCCAACACCGTCAGCGTGATCAACCCGGCCACCAACCAGGTGCTGGGCACGATTCCCTTGGGCCACCCCCGCGGGGCTGACGACCTCAGCCCCATCTACTATGATCAGGTGGATACGCACGGCCTGGGCTTCTCCCCCGACGGGCGCACCCTGGCCGTGGTCAACGTGACCACCAACGGCATCGTGCTGATCGACACGGCGACCAACCAAGTCAAAGGCGTCGTCTATGTGGGCCGCGCTCCCCACGAGGCCTTCTTCACACCCGATGGCCGTGAGCTGTGGGTGGCAGTGCGTGGTGAGAACTACATCTCGGTGATCGACCCCGCCGCCCTGCGTGAGGTCCGGCGTGTGCCCGTGATGCTTGGTCCCTCCATGGTCATCTTCCGGCCCGACGGGCGCTACGCCTTCGTGCCCAGCTCACGGCTGCCCGAACTCGACGTGATTGATACGGCTACCTATGGCGTGGTCGCCCGCGTGCCCATGGCCAGCAGCTTCATGCCCAACCTGGCCGTCTCGGCTGATGGACGCGAGGTGTGGGTAGCCCACAAGGACATCGGCGCGGTGACTGTGCTGGACGCGCACACCTTCAAGGTACGCCAGGTGATCATGACCGGCACGATGACTAACCACGTCAACCTGGCCTCCAATCACAACGGCGACTTCGCCTACGTCACCGTGGGTGGCCTGGATATGGTCAAGGTGTTCCGCCGCGGTCCGGCTGCCCACCTGGTGGCCACCATCCCCACCGGCTACACGCCGCACGGCGTCTGGCCCAGCCCCGACGGCACGCGCCTCTACGTGGCCCTGCAGGACCAGAACGCCGTGGCCGTGATCGACACGCTGACCAACAGGGTCGTCACGACGCTGCCGATCGGCGAGGGCACGCAGGCGCTGGTCTACGTAGCGGGGGCCGTGCCGCAGGGCCAGGGTCTGACCAACCTGACCATGCAGAGCGTCGGCCTCCGCGCGGTCAAGGCCAAGCTGATGGTGCCGGCCAAGCCGTTCCCCTTCCTCAAGGCGGCCTTCCCCAACGCCAAGGGCACGGTGGTGACCACACAGCTCAAGAACCTCGACGAGATGGTCGTCTCGCTAGAGGGACTGCCCACTGGCAGCCGTTACCTGGTCTTCCTGACCCAACTGCCCACGCCGCCCTTCGGCGCGGTGCAGTATGTGGCCGACGTGATGATTGGGGCTAACGGCAAGGGCACTGTGACAGCCAACGGCCAGTTCTTCACGGCCTTCGCCCTGCGCGGCGTGGCCCAGGGCGGCAAGCTGGACGCCGCGGGGACCAACGCCACGCGGACGCCTCTGACCCACGTGGTCGTCTGGCCCGCCGACCCGGCGACCACGGCGCCAGCCTTCACGGCGCGCGGGTTACAGCCGGTGGTGACACCCTTCAGCGACACCGGCCGGGCCGGCCCGGCCATCCTGACCGACGGCATGGCCCCCACGGCCCCGGGCGCGCTGGCGAAATAGGCAACCTGAAAGATGGCGCGCGCCGCGTCGGCAAAGGGTTCCCCCCGCGGGCATGCATCCAACGGGGGACCGACCGGAGAGGACAGGAGGCATCATTGTGAGTGCTATGGTGGGACATGGCGTGCGGCGGTGGCTGGCGGCGGTGTGTATAACTGCCCTCCTGAGTGGCTTGATCGGCGTTCCGGCCCTGGCCTGCACCGTGGGGGGCAACAGTATCCCCTCGGTGTCGGTGGCCGGCCGGCTAGCCATCGCCGTGACCCAGCCGCCCACGACAGCGGCTGGCCTGCGCACCTACGCGCCATTCGTCGTGCCTGGCGTGATCCTGGCCGGCCAGCCGGTGCGCTTTGCCGAGGACCGCAGGCAGATCAGCCTGCCGGGGGCCTTTGACCGCCGCCCTTACCGCTGGGACTTTGGCGACGGGACACGCGCCCTTGCCCGCACGCCGGAGCACGCCTTTCGCCCTGGCGTGTACCGGATCACGGCATGGGCCTATGTGCCCTCCTACGGGCAGTGGGTCTCCTTCGATGCGGTGCGCCTGCGGGTGGCCGCGGGGAGCGACTTGCTCCGCCACGACCTGGCCGCAGCCGACGCGCCGGGGCTTGACGCCCTGGGCCGGGCCGTGGCCGAGGGCAATCTGACGGACGCTCTGGCGGCGCTGCGCGATGTACACGCCACGTGGACGGGGCTGCGCTTGACCGCCGTGGGGCCAGAGCGCCGTGGGGTGGTGGATAGCGCTCTGGAGGCCCTTGGACGACAGCTGGGGCAGGGTGATATGACCAGCGCGCGCAGCACCGCCCGCCGGCTGCTGACAGAGGGACACGGGTTAGGCTCAGGGAAGGTATGAGCGCGCTGTCAGATGGTCACCGCTCCGCGACCCTGCCTTGTCTTTCCCTGCCCTCATCAGGCGACAACCGTCGGGCAGCGCTGCCGTCCTAAGCTTCTCCAGGCCTCTCCGCCGGCCAGCCCACCACTCTCCCAGGTGGGCTGGCAGGGTGGCGGCGCATCTGCCACTGCTTGTTCCTCCCGCGATCCAAGGTCCAGTCGTCTACCGCCCGGCGGACATGGACCACTGGGGAGAGGGGCGCTACCTGCCGGGGCCAAGAGCAGCACACAACCTGCTCCTAACGACGGGCAAACATACGGCAAGCGTACGAGCCACTGGTGAGATATCATAGACGACGGGGACACAGGAGGAGCGTATGTTGGAGTGGGCGGCCCGGCTGCGGCGGCGGGAGGTAGTCGAGCCCCCCGGGCCACATCAGGGCGTCGCCGATGCCTACTGCGCCCACCTCGAGCCCATCTACCGCTATATCTACCGCAAGGTGGGCAATCGGGAGACGGCGGAAGACCTCACGGCCGAGGTCTTTGCTAGGGCCGTGCAGGGCCTGGATACAGCCCGCGCGCCGCACGCCATCGGGGCCTGGCTCTACGCGGCGGCACGCACCAGCATCGTTGACCACTGGCGCGCGCAGGCCGGCGGGACGGTGGACATCGCCTTGCTAGAGGAGATGATTGCCGCGCCCACGACCACAGGTGACGCGACGACCCCGACAGGCGCGTCGTCTGAGCGTCAGGTGGCCGCGATCCTGAGCGGACTGGATGAACGTGATCAGACCGTCCTGCGGCTACGCTTTCTAGAGGGGTACTCCGTGACAGAGGCGGCGCGGGCGCTGGGGGTAAGCGAGGGCAACCTCAAGGTGCTGCAGCATCGCGCGCTCAAGAAAGCAGCCGCACACCATAGCGGGAAGGAAGCATGATGGAGGCGTCCGAGACAGCAGACGAGCTGCAGGCAGCAGAGGCGCTCAACACGTACGTCGAGAGCCTACTCGCCGACCGTGCCGGGGAGCTGCCGGATGGCCTGACCCGCGAGGAGTTACAGGCCTACCTGCTGGCGACTAGGCTGGCTGGGGGGTGCCCTGAGGCCGAGACGCCGCCTGCCGAGGTGCTGGTTCGCCTGGAGGCGCGCCTGCGGCAGAGCCTGGCACAGCAGAGGCGGGACGAGCGCGGGGCCAGGGCGCGGCAGGTCCTGCTCAGTCGGCGTCAGGGTCTGGCCGCCGCCGCTAGCCTGGCAGCAGGGGTGTTGGTAGGCGTGGCCGTGGACCGCGCCGTGGCCGATCTGAGCAAGCCGCATAAGGATCTGGTGGGCGCTAACGGGCGCTGGTACGACGTAGCCGACGTGGCGGCGCTGCCTACCGGTGCGGTGCGGCGCTTCACCGCCGGCGCCGTGGACGGGTACCTGATCAACGACGGGGGGGCGGTACGCGCGTACTCGGCTATCTGCACCCACATGGGCTGTCATCTGGACTGGCACGGGCCACACAGCCGCTTCGAGTGTCTGTGCCATGGCGCCGCATACAGCTCCACCGGCGCCGTGGTGGCAGGCCTGCCCTCCAGCCCGTTACCGGCCATCCATGTGCGCGTCAGCGGTGGCCGCCTCTATGCCTGGGGCACCCATGCTCCCACCTGGGGCTAAACGTGCGTTGTAGCGCATGACCCAGCCCACCTCAGGGAAAACACGTGAGGAGAAGAGGGGAAGACGGGCTGTCAGAGGTGGTTACGCGCTCTTTCGCGGGAAGCGTCAGATTTCAGTACACATCGGTGTGGCAGACAGCGTTGGGTAGGGGGGAGACCACCCGCGTCTTCGGTTAGACCGGCTGCAGCAGCGCGCACGCCGCGCCCCAGCGTTCCTGGAAGAGGCGGCGGTGCTCGGCTAAGGAGACGGCTTCGTTGAAGTGGGTGCGGGGGCGGAGATGATCGCGTAGCTCGTCATGCGCTGTGCAGAACCGGGCGGCGGAGCCTGGAGGAGCCGAACCCGCGCATTGGATAGTAGCGTTGCTTGATGCCCCGATGGTCCTGTTTGATCCGGTTGTTCATGTACCTGCTGGTGCGATGGCACACGGCGGGCGTCTCGTGGGTGAAGGTGAAGCCCCGGGTGCGGACCATCTCGGCCACGTTGCGCAGGCTCAGCTTGTACTGCAAGCGCCCCGGCACGACCAGCACAGCGACGTCAGTGGGCGCCTGCAGGTGGTTGAAGGGCGTGTCCGTGCGCTCGTTGCAGGTCCGTCGGCAGGCGCGGCAGCGGAACATCCGATAGCGAGAGGGTGGTGCGGCGGGCCATCTGTGTGGTTGTAGGGGCGGCGCAGTGCGGGCACGCCATCATCTTTCTCCTCTCGCTTCAGGAGAAGGATACCCGACCTGCCGCCCGCTCTGCTTGCCGTGTACTGAAACCTGACGCTTCCGCGACGATCACTGTGGACTGAAATCTGGCGCTTCCCCTCACTCCTGCGTCATATCATATGTTATGTATGGTACGTTTTCACCGCATATCGGGCGGGATATAATGGAGGTCATGGAAGAATACATCACTATCAATGATGCGGCGCGACGGGCAGATATCGCAACTCTAACAACCTGCGCACGGCCGCTTGTGCCGGTCGGCTGTGTACCCTTATGCTGGGACCGTGAGCATTCGTGACCACACAGGAATGGCTCGACGCCTATCTGGTCACCCTGCGTCCAGGCGCCTACAAGCGAGGGCAGCCGCGCACGGGCCAGGACGCCGACGACACTGAGGGTGCAGAGTAGTGCCCTGGCGACAAGGAGAGAGGGGGACCGACCATGTCTGCCTCTGCTAGGTTAACACTCCAGGATGTAGGGCTCGGCCAGCTCTTCTGGAGCATCCGCGATGCCGTCGTGGTCGCCGACGCCGGCACCGGACGGATTGTCTTATGGAACCCCGCGGCAGAAGCGCTCTTTGGTTACTCCCAGATGGAGGCGCTGGCCCTCCCTCTAGACCACCTAGTGCCTGACCGTCTCAAGGCGGCGCATCGCGCCGGACTGGCTAGCTATCATGCCACCGGGCAGGGGGCACTGATTAACGCACACATGCCCGTTGAGGTGCCCGCCCTGCGCAAGACGGGGGAGGAGGTTGTCGTCGAACTGATGTTGACACCCATTGAGCATGCCGCCGCCCCCGGCCATTTTGTGCTGGCCATCATCCGCGACGTGAGCGCCCGTAAGCGCGCGGAACACGAACGTGCGCAACTCGTTGAGGAATATGCGGCTCGCCTGGCTGCCGAGGAGGCTGTCCGCACACGCGATGCTTTCATCTTGGCAGCGTCACACGAGTTGCGCACGCCTCTCACCTCGCTCAAGGGCTTTATCCAGATGCTGCTCTACCTCCTGGAGCGGGAAGGGGCATTGGACCCCGTCCGTTCCCTCAAGACTCTGCGCACCATTGATCGGCAAGCTGACAAGCTGGCTGACCTCATCACGCAACTGCTCACTGTCTCACGGGTCCAGACAGGCAAACTCCTGTTGGATCGGGCAAGGATCGATCTGGCTCCTCTTGTGAGGGACACTATCCTCGCAGCCCAGATACGCACCGATCACCACACCCTCACTCTTGACGCCCCGCTCCCCGTCTTTGCCTGGAGTGACGCCCTGCGTGTGGAACAGGTGCTCACCAACCTGCTGGACAACGCGATCAAGTTCAGCCCGCGGGGAGGAGCCATCGATGTGGCGGTCTGGCAGGCTTCCCCGGAGATGGCGCAGGTGGCCGTACGGGACCATGGTCTGGGCATTCCTCCCGAGCAACGCGCCCATATCTTCGAGCGCTTCTATCAGGCTCATGCTCAGAGTCATCTCTCTGGCTTGGGCTTGGGCTTATTCATCAGCCACGAGATTGTCACCCTGCATGGAGGGCGGCTGAGCGTGGAGTTCCCCTCTGACGGGGGCACGCGTTTTGTCGTGTCTCTGCCAACTAGTGAGGGAGCCTCCCTAACCGCCGTGTCCAGCGAGGAGAAAATACCGCGTACCGAGACCACGTCTACAGAAGACCCCTGAGACGAGCGAGAGACTGGAGTGGCGCAAACAATCCGACCCCTCTCGCTCGCAGCCTCCCTAGTTGGTCGTCGCGTAGATCTGTGACCATTGAGTGCAGCGGGCAGCCGTCTGTGAGCTGGGGCGGTCTATGGTCGCCTGTCAGCGGGACGATCTACTAGTGCTGTCTCAGAGGGGTTACATTGAAGTGGATTCCCCTCTCGCTAGCATGGGGTCGCAGCGGAATGCTCCCTGGCTTCGTACACAACGTCAAACTTTATCGCCTGATTATGCACTGGGAGGCGCCACGAGCGTGACAACATACGATCCCGCTGGAGGGGTCGGGGAATCGGCGCACGACCTTAAGGACTGCTACCCGCACAGAGGGCGCAGTCTATTATTTGCAGGTACCCACCGAGCGCGCCCTCCCGGCGTCACGCCGTGGCGACTCGAAGATCCACCACCCCAAGACACCGGCGGCAAAGGCCACGCCCGCGTCGAGCCTGCCGGACATGCTCAGGATAAGCAGCACGAGGCCGGAGACAAGCCCGGTGAGCCCGCTAGCTGTCCAGCGGTCTAAACCGTACCATGCGCGCATCGCCAGGTAGAACGCCACGCTCACGGCCAGAACCGCACCTGCCTACACTGTGCCCAGGCTACTCATCGGGCCTCCTGCTCACTGCTCTCGCATCTGTATACGTAAGGATCGTGTGGCGCGATGTGGCGGCTTGTGAAGCACCCTGAGCCCTGAGCGTCGATCAGCCGCTGTCCTGGTCAGGTTCGGCGCGGCGCGGCTTCGCCCTACGGGCGGGGGTGTTACGCCGCGGGCGGGGGGGCGGCGGCGATCTCCCGCACCTCATCAGGGCTCAGGGTCATGGCGCTCGCCCCCAGATTGTCGCGCACACCCTCGACGCGGGTGCTGCAGGGAATAGGCAGCATTGCGGGCGAGGTGGCCAGGAGCCACGCCAGCACCACCTGATAGGGGGTCGCGCCGTGGCGCTGGGCCACCCGAGCGATTGCCGTGATGTCGCCCAGGCCCTTTGCCCGGCCCCCACCCCCAAACGGGGAGTACGGCAGGTAGGCAATACCCCGCTCCGTGCAGGCCTGCAGTACACCGTTCTGCTCGTCCCGCCGCTGCCAGTGGCTAAACTCGTTCTGCACGCTGACGACCTCGACGAGGCGCTGCGCGGCGTCAATCTGGGCCACGGAGACATTGGACAGCCCCACCATACGGATCTTCCCCTCGCGCTTGAGGTCGGCGACAGCCCCCACGGATTCCTCGAATGGTACCTTGGGGTCGGGCCGGTGGAACTGGTAGAGGTCGATCGCCTCCACCCCGAGCGCCCGCAGGCTTGCCTCGCAGGCGCGGCGGAGATACTCCGGCCGCCCGTCCACATCCCAGCCCCCGTCGGGCCGGATGTGGCCGCCCTTGGTCGCGACAAGGATGCCGTCACCCTTGCCAAAGCTGCGTAGCGCCTTGGCGATCAGCCGCTCGTTGTGTCCTTTGTCGTTCTCGTCAAGGCAGTAGGAGTCGGCTGTGTCGATCAGGGTCACTCCCCCCTCGAGCACCGCCTTGAGCGTGGCAAGCCCTTGCTCCTCCGTGGGGCGCCCCTGCACCGAGAGATACATCCCGCCGTAGCCCAACTCGCCGACCTGCCTGTCGCCGATCCGTCGTTGTTTCATCGTCGTCTCCTCATACTCTCATGCCGCCCCGGCCGTCCGAGGCGGTCTCACGTCTCTATCCACCGTACCAGAACCCGCGTCGCCAGTTGTGCGCCTTCAGCGCCCCGTAGAGGCGCTCGTCCAGCGGGCCGCCGTCGGACGCCGCGCTGTTTGCCTCGGCCTGGGCGACCGTGCGGATCCCAGGGATGACCGTCGAGACGGCCGGGTGCCGCAGGGCAAAACGCAGGGCCACATCAGGCATGTTCGGCCGCTCCTCGCCGGTCACCTCTCGGACGGTGCGCCGCACGGCCTCGACCTTCTCCACCACCGTGGGCAGGCGGGCGCCCCGGAAATAGGCGTGGCGGAAGTCCTCCTCGGCGAAGGTCGTCTGGGGCGTGAACTTGCCGGTCAGCGCCCCCTCATCGAAGACGACGCGCACGATCACCCCCACACCGTGCTCCTGAGCGGCGGGCAGGAACTCCGCCGCGGGCTCCTGCTCGAAAATGTTGTAGATGACCTGCACGGCGTCGAGCCAGCCCTCCCGCATCAGCCCGATCAGTGAGTTCTGGTCATGCTCGGGCGTGGAGATGCCGATCGCGGCGATCTTACCCTCCTTCCGCAGAGCGCGCAGCGTCTCCAGCGGCGCGGGATTCCTGTTCCAGGCCCGCGTCCAGGTGTGGAGCTGCACCAGGTCGAGCCGCTCGGCGTCCAGCTGCCGCAGGCTCGTCTCGACACCCTGGCGCAGATAGTCGGCCGGGTAGCGCTGGGCCACGTCGTCGTCGGGGAACGGCGGCCAGTTGCCCTCCATCGGCGGTATCTTTGTCGCCACCTTGACCACGCCGGCGCCTGCCCGCTGGCCGCGCTGGCGCAGCACCTGGCCGATCAACCGCTCACTGCGCCCGTTACCGTAGCCCTGTGCCGTGTCGATAAAGGTCACGCCCAGGTCAAGCGCCCGATGCAGCGCGGCGATAGAGTCCTCATCCGACTGCGGCCCCCAACTGCCTCCAATAGCCCAGGCGCCAAACCCTATCTCCGAGACCTGCCAGCCAGTGCGCCCGAAGGTGCGATACCGCATTGTCTTCTTCTCCTCACCAGTTCTCACCCGCGGCTTGATGGAGACCACGGGCCTCCACTCCGGTTTGTCACAGGCCCCCGCCAGACGGACGCCTCGCTAGATGAACAGCGGCTGCATCTCAAGCCGTCGCACCTGGGTGGCAAGGTCAGGTTGGACGCTGCCCTGGGTGTGGCGGCTTGCCGCGTCGAGCACCCGGGGCAGCAGGCCGATATCCCCTATGGTATTTTAGGAAGACGCCCGACCGGTCGATCTCCTGCTGGTCCGTCAGCGGCTCATATCAGGTGTTGGCAGTGCGCTCGCGGCCCAGCCAGGGCTGCCGCGCGATAGCCTTGATTGTTTGCACCGCCACATGCCGCTCCCGGCGCCAGGCGATGCACTTCATCCCGCGCCTCTTCGGCCGTGCGTAGGGTGGTCTTTGTCGCCAGGGAGAAATGGTCGCGCTCACGCGCCAGCCAGGGCGCGATGCGCGGTTCGGCGTCGCCATAGCTGGCCGCCACGTCGGTGTGATTCACATCGTGGTCGAGCAAGACCTCCAGCGTGCGGTCCGCCTGATCCTGCGTCACGTTGCCCAGGGCCGCCGCTCCAAAGATCGTGCGCGTGCTCATCTGGCCACTGCGTCCAAACGCCTGCCGTGCGATTATCATGCTCCCCTTCCTACCCTGACACCATGCTCTCGTGCCGTTCACCAGCCAGGCTGCCCCTCCCACCTCGACCCCCGCGTGGCCCCATGTGAACTGGCGCGGCACGCCTGTGCGGCGGGGGAGGGAGAACGGTCAATGAGCCAGCGTCACTACGCCAGCGGCTCATCCATCGTGCGCATCTGTATCTCGATGATGCGGGAGCCTGGTGATTGGGTGCAGGCAAGCAGCACGGCGCCGGCCACATCCTCAGGTGCGAGCATGGCCGATGCCGCCACGCTCTGCTCCGTCCGTCCCTTCCCCAGGGCGAACTCCGTCTTGACACCGCCCGGGCAGATCAGGCCGACCTTGATTCCCCTGGGCCGCAGTTCCCGATCCAGCGCCTGCGCGAAGCCCACCTGGGCAAACTTGGTGGCGCAGTAGACCGCCTCGCCCGCGAACCCATAGAGTCCCGCCATGGAGGAGATCATCAGGATCGTGCCGGTGCCCTGCTCCACCATGAGCGGCACAGCGTGGCGTGTGAACAAGAAGGTAGAACGCACATTGCTGTCCATCATCTCGTCGTAGTCGGCGGCGCTCGTGTTCACCAAATCTTTGTAGTTCCCGACGCCCGCGTTGTTGATCAGGATGTGCAGGCCGCCGAACGACGTGTGCGCCGCCGCGACCGCGCGCCGCGCCGTCTCTTCCTCCCGCGCGTCACCGGCCACCACGACGGCATTGGCTCCGCCGGCGCGTATCTGCTCCGCCAACGCATCCAGGCGGTCCTGGCGGCGTGCGGTCAGCACGATGTGGGCGCCCTCCCCCGCGAGAACACGCGCGCTCGCCGCGCCGATGCCGGCGCTGGCGCCCGTCACAAGCGCCGTCATGCCCTTCAACCTGTCGCCCATGCCACCCTCCTCACGTCGCGCGCCCATGCCAGGACACGCCGCCCCTCACCGGCCACGGCTCCACTAGGCTCTTCTCACGCCACGTACGTTCTAGTGTAGTGGATATGACCGCGCGGACGCCCACTGGTCCGGCTCAGGCTCTCGCCCTGCTGGAGGCGCCTAGACACCGTTGTTCGGCGAGGGAGACGGGTTCGGTGAAGCGAGTGCGGGGGCGGAGATGATCGCGGAGCTCGTCATGCGCCGCACAGAAGCGGGCGGCGGAGGTGAAGAAGCCGAACCCCCGCATGGGATAGTAGCGCTGCGTGATGCCCCGGTGGTCTTGCTCAATGCGGTTGTTCATGGAGCGACTGGCGCGATGGCGCACGTCGGGGCCGAGCGCCTCGCGCACCCTGACAACCCCCGTCGGCGCATGTACGCCAGCGGCCCTCCCCTTGGGCCCAGGCTGGCTCGGGCATGGGGGCGGGCACATCGTCGGGCTATGATCACAGCCCAACTATGGGAGTGGCCTGTCCAGGCGCGGGTAGTCCCGCGCGGCAAGGGAAGAGATAGCCGCGCGCTCATCCGGCTCAAATGGCCGCTCATCGAACCGCACACCCGCCGCGTGGGCCACTGCGTCGAGCAGGGCGCCGAGGACCGCCTGGGCGTCCGTGACCGCCAGTCCCCAGTCACCCAGACCAGCGGCGCTGTCGGCCAGTTCGGCGGCCAGTGTAGCCTTCCACAGGGGCGAGCCAGCCAGCAATGCAGCCAGGCCAGCAGCGTCCCAGCGCAGCGGGATGCCCACCTGAAGCAGCGCACCCTGGCGGCGGCGCACCTGGGAGAGGCCCACTACTTTTCGCTCACCGGCTACCACTTCATAGGGTGAGAGGCCGCCAAAGCAGGCGGCGCGCGCCGCGCCGAAGCTGCCGGCCACGGCCCTCACTCCAGCGGCGGCGGCGCGCACCGCCGCTGGAGTGAGGGCCGTGGCCGGCACGCCCAGCCCACCCAGTGCGGTGGCCAGGGCGTTGCCCAGCCAGGCGTAGGAGCGGGTCAGGTCGGCCAGGGCCAGGGGATGACCTGATGGTAGGGCCACATCCATGTTGAGCAGGTAGCGGTCACCCAGCACGGCGGAGCCACCCGAGCGGCGCAGGTAGACGCCGATGCGGCGGGCCTGACAGGCCGGCCAATCCACGGCCCCCGCATCGCGCTGCCGGGGACCCAACACCAGCGCCTCCGGCGCGAAACCGTACAGCTGCACTGCCGCCGTGCGGCTAGCCTGCTCAAGCAGATACTCTCCGGCGGCCAGCGCCTCGCCTGCTGGCCCAACCCACCAGGGCACTAGCCGCCATTGCTCCACCTGTGCCACCTGCCGCGCCTCCTCACCGTGCCTGTGTGTACACGCCGCGCCTCATCATGGTAGGGGACGCCACGCCCAACAGGCCCGTCTATCTTGCGGGTAAGAGCCAGGTGAGGAGCAGCGCCCCAGGCCACCGCCGCGTCCAGCCACCATCGGTGGGGGTGTCTGGGCCACCGGGGACGCCCCCCGCGACACGGTCAGCGGGGGCGTGGGAGGCGTCCCTACGGATGGCCGGGTCACTCGGAACCCGATGATTCCTCAAGGGCGTCATCGTTGGCCTCGCCTGGTTCGTCATTGTCCAGAGGGACTTGGTCCCTCTGGCGGCGCCAATCCGCCGCGAGGGAGCGCGCCCGCGCCACAAGTAGTTCACAGCCCTCGCCGCTGGCCGCGCTGAGCAAGATCGCATCGGGGTAAGCCCCCCATAGCGCGGCCAGCCGCGGCGCGTCGGCTTCGTCGCGTAAGGCATCAATCTTGTTCAGCACGGTAATCATTGGCGTCTCAGCCGCGCCCAGTTCGGCCACCTCGGCGCGGGCTACCTCAGCCTGGGCCAGCGCCTCCGAGTGGGCCGCGTTGACCACATGGATCAACAGGTCGGCGCTGCGCACCTCCTCCAATGTGGCGCGGAAGGCGGCGATCAGGCTGGCTGGTAGCTTGTGGATAAAGCCGACCGTGTCGGTCAGCAGCACCGTCTCGCCCTCACCCAGTTCCCAGCGTCGGGTGAGGGGGTCCAGCGTGGCGAAGAGCTGATCCCGGGTGCGCGCCTGTGCGCCGGCCAGGCGGTTGAGCAGCGTGGACTTGCCCGCGTTTGTATAGCCGACCAGGGCGACGTTGGGCCAGGCGTCCCCGCGGCCCGCCCGCTGGACGCCCCGCCGGGCCTCGATCTCCTTCAGCTCGCCCTTGAGCCGGCTGATCGCCGCCCGGATGCGCCGCCGGTCGCTCTCCAGCCTCGTCTCACCCGGGCCACGCATGCCGATGCCACCCCGCTGGCGTTCGTTGGCTGCCCGCTGCTGATTCAACCGGGGTAACTGGTATTGCAGCTGAGCCAGTTCTACCTGCACGGCCCCCTCACGGGTGTGCGCCCGCTGGGCAAAGATATCCAGGATCAGCACGGTGCGATCAATCACCCGGCGGTCGCCGCCAAGGGCAGCCTCCAGGCCGCGCTGCTGCTGTGGGGACAGCTCATCGTCAACAATGACCAAGCCAGCGTTGAGCTCTTCGGCGAGCAGGCCTATGTCGGCGGCCTTGCCCTCGTTGACATAGCTGCGTGGGTTGGACCGGTGCAGGTGCTGCACAACCCGGCCCACTACCTCGGCCCCCGCCGAGTCGGCCAGGCGGGCCAGTTCGTCCAGGCTCTCCTGCTCGTTCCACGGCGCCCGCACGGCGTCGGGCGCGGGCCCGGCGGTGACGGGTAGCCCACGGGGGTGAAACACGCCGACCAGCAGGGCGCGGGTGAGCCCCGCCGTGGCGCTCTCGGGGGTAGCTTGCCGCGCCGTCGGCGGCCGATCTGGCTGGGGCAGCACTTTGGTTTTGAGTGACTGATGTTGGGGCATGGAGGGCCTCCCGTGGCACACACAACCTAACGCATCCGACATAAAGGGTCTGGTGGTGGCGCGGGTCTACGTCGGACGCATCTGGAGGAGTACAGCAAAGCCCTTGTGGGGCTACGCCGTGTCTGGGATACCGTCGTTCGTCCGCGCCATGAGTTGGGCGCCGCGCAGCCAAGACACCACGCGGCGCCAGGGCCTGGGATCACCGACCCTCTCCAGGGCGCGATCACAGGCGTATAGCCGCCGGGGCGCTTCGCGCGGGTCAGCTTGCTAGCGGACGAACGATATCATGAGCTGTTTGTACTCCCTGTGCTTTTAGCCTACTCCCATACTAGCTTATTGAGGGGGTCTCCGTCAAAGGCCCGGGTAGAGGCAACAAGACGGTGATCAGAGAGCCCGATCCGTTGGTGGCCTGGGCATCAATGCGGCCACCGTGCTGTTGGACGATCCAGGCGGCGATGGGCAGGCCCAGGCCGGCGCCACCCTGGTCCTGGCGCCGCGCCGATGGCGCGCGATAGAAGCGCTCGAAGATGTGCGGCAGGTCAGCCGCGCTAATGCCCATACCCTCATCGCGTACCCGCAGGCGGCCATAGCCGTCGGCCTGGTCTATCGTGCAGGTGATCGGCGTGGCGGGGGGCGAATACTTGACCGCGTTGTCCAGCAGGATGACCACAACCTCGCGCAAGCGATCTGGATCACCTTGTACGTGGGTGGCCTGGTTGACCACCACAGTGATGGCCGTGCCAGGGCGCCCCGCCATCGCGCGCCGGGCCACCTCGCCGACCAGGGCAGGTAGGTCAACGTCCTCGTGGGTCAGCTGCTGGCCGCCGTCCGCCCGGGCCAGGGAGAGCAACCCGCTGACCAGGCGGGAGAGGCGGCGGGCCTCAGTGATGATGTCTTGCAGGGCCTCGGCCCTGTCCTCCGCGGGCGCGTCGGGCGTGCGCGCGAGGGCTTCGGCGCTGCCCAGTATGCTGGTCAGGGGCGTGCGTAGCTCGTGCGACGCATCGGCGACAAACCGTTGCTGGGCTGTCTGGGCCTCGTCCAGGCCGCTCAGCATGGCGTTGAAGGTGGCCACCAGCTGGCCGATCTCATCGGGTGATCCGTGGTAGGGGACGCGCTGGTTTGGCTGACGGGAGACGGCGATGGCCCGCGCCGTCCGCGTGATCGCCGCGACCGGACCCAGCGCGCGACGGACCAGCCCCAGCATGATCGCGGCGGCGATACACAGGGCCAGCGCGCCGACGGCGAACAGGCCCCTACTCAGGGCGCTCAGGGTCTGCTGGGCGGCCTCCAGTGGTTGAGCGACCCACAGGTACCCGGCGAGCCGGCGTCCCGCGTAGAGCGGCGTCAGGTAGTAGCGGATCGTGTTATTGGCGGCGCTGGCGCTGAGGGGCGTGATTGGGTCGGCCTGGCCGGGCGCCAGGGGGTGGACAGGCGGCCTCAGGTCACCCAGCGCCCAGCTAGCCGAGCGGATCAGCACGCGCCCCGCGTCGTCGGTGACCCGCAGGGCGAAGTCAGGCGAGCCAAAGATACGCTGGGTCTTATCCAGGCTCTCGGCCAGGAAGTAGGGCGGCTGAGCGACCACGACGATAGAGAGGCTGATGCTCTGAGCCCGCGTGGCTAACGCGGCGTCTACCCTATCTAGCAGGGCGCTACGCACGGTCAGGTACACCAGCGACCCGCAGGCGAGCAGGGTGACGGCCAACACCCCCACCGCCCAGAGCACCAGGCGGGCGCGCAAGCTGATCATCAGGCGCACGCCGTCTTACTGGTCGCGCAGCACATACCCGGCGCCGCGCACCGTGTGGATCAGCCGGGGCGCCCCGCTGGCTTCCAGCTTGGTCCGCAGATAGCGCACATAGACCTCCAATACATTCGACTCACCCTCAAAATCGTGGCCCCACACGGCCTCCATCAGTTGATCCCGGGTCAGCACCTGATTAGGATGGCGCAGGAAGAGGGTCAGTAGCTCATACTCGGTTGTGCTGAACGCGATGGTCTGGCCTCCCCGTTGGGCCAGCCGACTGGCTGTGTCCACGGTGAGGTCGTCGTAGGCCAATAGCCCCGATTTCTCCAGCACGGGAGTAGTGCGGCGCAGCATGGCCCGCACGCGGGCCAACAGCTCCTCAGTGGCAAAAGGCTTGACCAGATAGTCGTCGGCCCCGCTGTCCAGCCCAAGCACCCGATCCTTGACCTCATCGCGCGCCGTGAGCAGCAGGACCGGCAGGTTGTGGCTGGCCCTCAAGCGACGGCAGACCTCCAACCCGCTGAGGTCGGGCAACATGATGTCCAGGATCACCGCGCTGGGCGGCGCCTGGTTGACCAGGCGGAGCGCCGTCTCCCCGTCGGCGGCGGTGCTCACCGTGTAGCCCTCATAGGTCAGGGTACGGCGCAGAGTGCGTGTAATGGTCGCGTCGTCATCCACAACCAGGATGTGTGCTGGCTCGTGCTGTCCCCCCACCGGCTTGCTCCCCCCGCGCCCCGCTCTCCGCGCGGGGCCTATGCACCCTGACTGTAGCATGTCGGCGCGGTAGGGCCTCACTGGGCATGCTAGCGGGGCGGCCCCACCGCCGGCCAGCCCTGAGCCCTGTGATCGCCGGTCAGGCTCAGCGGGCGATGCGTGGGCTGAGCGTCTGGGTGGTGGAGCGGCCGCGCAGGGTGGCCGTAACGACCAGGCGCAGGGGCGCGCCGGCCAGCGCCGAGCGTGGCGCCATTGCAAAGCGCAGGGTCACCGCGCCGCCACGGCCGGCGGCCCCCGCCGCCGTGGCCAGTGCCGTGGGATGGGGGCCGCCCGTAGATAGCACCGCCCGCACTGCCGCCCCGGGCGCTGTGGTCACCGTCAGCACTGGTCCCACCCCGCCCACGCGTAGCGTGGAGGAGGCCAGGCCGAGGCGCAGCGGCAGCAGACCCGGGGGCGGGGCGCCACCACGGGCCGGCAGGAGGGTGACCCGCTGGCGCACCGTCGCCGCCGTGGCCCCACCGGCGACGGTGATGGCTACTTGGAGGGGCTGCGCCGCGCGCAACGGTTCACCGGGCAGGTAGGCGGTCGTGCCGTAGCCACGGGCGTCGAGGCTAAACGTCTGCACCGTCGTCCCACCAGGTAGGACAAACGTGGCCTGCACTCGCGCCCCCGGCAACCCGGTCACGCTGACGCTCAACGGGGCCGGCTGAGCGCCGGCGGGGATGCTGATCAGCAGGGGCACGCCGCCCACGACAGCCCACGACGGCGGCTGCACGATCAACAGCGGCGCGCCGGCGGCCAGCCGAGCCAGGCGGGCCTGGGCCACCGTGACCTGCGCCCGGGTACGCGCGGTGGCGCGTACCTGAAACAGGGTAAAGTGGGTGATCGCGGCGGTTAGGGTGTGCTGGTAGACATCGGCCGTCGTAGCCAGATCGCGCCAGGCGCGCGTGGTGGGGTCATAGTAGGCCAGCCGCGGCCGGGTCGTAGTGTACCTGCAGCGTCAGGGGCCGGCCCTGGTCGAACCGGCGCACTGCCAGGTCCGTGCCACTGATCACCGCCGTGAGATCGAAAGCAAAGCCAAGCGCCACGTCGGCCTGGGGCGGCTGACCCTGCACGGGCAGAGGCACTCCCGACAGCGGCGGCACGCTGATGCGCAGGGAGAGGGCTGTGGTCATGGCCCCAGCAGGGACGAACAGGGCCAGGGTCTCAGTTGTTTGGGCTGGCGGCCCATGTCCGCCAGCGGCGGGGAGCGCGACGTCCACGGCAAAGAGGCGGGGCATGGTTGCCCCCGCCGTAGTACCGGTGAGCGATGTGGTAGCCGGTAGGGTCGCGCTGACCGTCACGGTGGTGGTCAGCGGGGAGGGCCCGCCCGCGGCGCTGCTAGCTCCGGCGGCTGATTGGCCAGTGGAGCGCAGATAGTCCACAGTGACTACCATATCCCCATCCGGCCGCCGCGCAATGCCCACGCCCGCGCTGTCGAACAATGGGGAGAGCACATGGACCCGATGCGCGGGGCTGGCCAGAAAGCTGGCCACGGCGCCCCGGGCTGATGACCATAAGCCCACATCCTCGGCCAGGTTGTGGAACGGCGCGCCCGCCGCGCTCAGGCGGTCCGCCGGGGCCGAGCCATTAGAGCCCAGGTGGGGATGTTGATAGTAATAGTCGTGGCGCACGACGTCGGCGCTGTGGGCGCGGGCCGCGCCGGCCACGCGGGTGTCCAGGGCCAGGGGCGTGAGGTGGTCGTTCCGGCGCGCGGCGTTGATCGCGTCGAGGGCCTGCGCCTCCAGGCTCGCGGTCGTGGCGCCGGTCGCGTCGGCAGGATACACTGGCCGTGTTGATCGCGTCGAGGGCCTGCGCCTCCAGGCTCGCGGTTGTGGCGCCGGTCGCGTCGGCAGGATACACTGGCCGTGGCGGTGGCGGCTGGTAAGCCGTGCCCACGTACAGCGGCATAGCCAGGATGGCGAACCCGCTGCGGGCGTTGATCTCCAGATGATAGAGGCCGGCGCCCTGATCCAGGGGCAGGCGGCCGGCAAAGTGGCGGCCCGTGATGGTCAGCGGGAACAGGGCAGCCCGGCCGTTAGGGTACGTGACGGCGAAGTCCGGCTCCAGGTCTTGCCGCGCCTGGCCTGAGAACAACAGCTCTTTTGTGCCCAGGCCTACCACCTGGGAGAACGGGAGCAATGTATCACCGTCGGCGCTACTAAACGCGTTGCGCAGGCCCAGCTGGCCGTCGAAGTCCAGGGTCACCTGCCCAAGGAGAGGGGAGCGGTCGCCGTGCCACAGCAGAGCGGGCGTGGGCCATTGATAGCCCAGCGCCGAGGCCTCCAACTGCAGGCGCGGGCTGCTGGGCGCCGTGATAGCGTAGTGGCCGGTCCCGTCGGTGCTGGCCCGATGGCCTGGCGTGGCCACGACGGCGTCCACGATGGCCCGGGCAGTCCGCGCGTCGCGCACCACTCCTGAGACGACGACAGTCAACCTATTTAGGGCCTTGAGGCCCAGCGCCCCAGTGAAGTCGAGGCGTTGTGGCCCGCTGATTAACTGGCCCTGGGCGGAGATGCGGATCGAGGCAGCCAGGTACCCAGGAGCGGCAGCCGTGGCCTGGAACGCCGTCGCCGCGCCAACGGCCACGCTATACTGGCCGTTGGCGTCGGTGGTGACGGAGGTCGCCCCGATCTTGACCGTGGCCCCCGTGATAGGCCTGTCATCGGGGGCCGAGTGGACCGACCCGGAGAACGTGACCACGGGGGCCGTCGCGGCGAGGCTTGTGGCCCTCCCTGCCCGTTCGGGCAGCGCCACGATGCAGAGACACAGCGCCGCGCTGACCGTCCACGCCGTCAGAGATCGTCCCAAAGCGGCGACTGCCCCGCTGGTGAAGGTGCTCATGTGACCAGAATACGCCGTGGCGGCCTGAACCGTAAAGCCCCCACGCTTCTCAGGTACTTTTAAGGTCTGGCTAAGGTTTCTCTCAGGTTCGCCATGTACGCTGGTTGTGGAGGTTGGGACTGCAGGCTCAGCCGGCCACCGCCGCGGCACGCGGCGATCATGCGGCCACCATCATGTATGCTAGACGTACTAACGTAGGGAAGGGGGAACATACTTTGGCCCGGGTTAACCAGCGGGTGGCCTGGCCGTGGCGCGTGGCGCTACCTGGCCAGCGGTGGGTCGCGGCGGCGATCCTTGTTGTCGGGTTCGCCCCGTGGATAGCCCAGGCGTCGGCTCAAACCAACGACGGCTCGGGGATCGCCCGCCTACGTGTGATCAACCTGCTCCCGCCCAGCGCGTCTGTCCAGACGGTCCGGCTGACTATTGATGGCAGCCCGGTGGTTACCGCGCTGGGTTTTGGGGCCAGCAGCTCTTATCTATCTCTGGCCGCCGGGAGGCGACACATCCAGATCATCAGCGCCGCCACAGGCAGCGCCTTGCTGGATAGCAGCCCCCGGCTTGCGGCGGGCCAGGACTACACCTATAGCCTGCAGGGCCTGTTCGATGGCAGCGTGGTGGCCGTGCAAGCCACTGATGAGGCCCTGCCCGCCGCGGGGCGGGCGCGGGTGCGCTTTGGCAACGCTATCCCCAATGACCTGACGGTACAGGCGCGGCTGCGGGGTAGCGCGGTGCGCTTCCACGCCCTGATCTTTGGCCTGCTCAGCGCGTATCAGGACGCGCCGGCAGGCACATATACGCTGGAGATTGCCTCCCCTGGTGGCCAACTGCTGTTGTCGGCCCCGAACATTGCGCTCAGCGCGGGAGGAGAATATACGCTGTATTCCACCGGCCTGAACACGGCGTCTACGGCGGCCACGGCGGCTCAGGCAGGCACGGTCGTCGTTTCGTCGGCGGCAGGCAGTGGCGTGACCGGGACACCCGACGCATCGCCCGCCGCGTCGTCTCCCGGCAGCTCGCTGCAACTTGTTGATCTGCTACCGAGCGCTCTGTCCGCTGGCCCACTCAAGCTGACGCTTGATGGCCAGACGGCCGTGGGCGCGCTGGGGTTCGAGGCGGCGACCACGCCCATCCCACTGACCGCCGGCGAGCACCACCTCCAGGTGTATCGCGCGGCCAGTGGGGCCGTGCTGCTAGATACGGTGGTGACGCTGCAGAAAAACGACGCCGCCACCTATCTGCTGTACCGGTTGCCGACTAACGCGGTTGGCGGCGCGCTCAACCACGTTCGCCCCGCCAGCGCCAGCGCCAGCGCGGACTCGGGGCGCGCCCGGGTGCGCTTCGGCAACGCATCGTTGCAGGGCCGCGCCCTGCGCGCGGCTGTGGCCGGCGGCCCCACGTTCCCCGCCACGGCGGTTGGCGGCTATACGGCCTACACGGATGTGCCCGCTGGGCGCTATACGCTGCAAGTGGCCACGGCGGACGGTCTGGCGCTGGCCAGCGTGGCCGACATCATGGTCCCCGCTGGCCAAATCACGACGCTGCTAGCTCTCGACCCTGGCAGTTCATCGGGGCCGGGAACGGCGGCGGTGCTGGCGCTCTCACCGGCGGGCAGCCAGGTCATGCTCACCCCAGCGCCTTCTCCCTGATACTAGGGCGCCCTCAGCGCCCATAATAGATATGTGAAAGGAACTCCCATGTCACGGTCCGTAGCTGACCATGTCCATCGTTCTCCGACGCGGTCGCTCAAACAGGCCGGCGGGCCGCTCACGCGGGCCGCGCTGCTGGCCGCGCTACTGCTCGTCGGTTTGCCCCTTGGTTTGGCCCCCGCGGCGGCGGGGGCTCGCGCCGACGCGCCACCAGCCCTCACGGCCGCGCCCTCGACCGTCGCCCCTGGCCAATCGTTCGCGCTGAGCGGCAGTGGCTTCGGCGCTGGCGAGGCTGTGGCCTTCTCCTGGGATGGAGGGGCGTTACCTGGCAATACCGCGTCCAGCGCCGGTGGCTCGTTTGCCAATGCCCCGGTGAGCGCGCCGATCACCAGCACAACGGGGCCGCACCAGGTCAGCGGGCGTGGCCTGACCAGCGCCCGCGCGGTCACGATCACCGTCAGCGTGCCCGCGCCAGCGCTGCTCCTCAGCCCTGCCTCCGGGGTGCCTGGGGCCCGCGTGAGCGCCACGGGCAGCGCCTTTGGGGCATCGGAACCGATCACTATCTCGTTCAACGGCGCCCAGGTGGCCAATGGGGCCGCCAGCGCCGATGGCTCGGTGGGCCTGGGCTTCAACGTCCCCGGCGCGCTGGCCGAGGGCGTCTATGCGGTCACGCTGCGCGGCGCGACCACCGGCCGGACCGCGCAGACCTCGTTCGCCGTCGTCGGCGGCACAGCCATCGCGTTGGCCCCCACCGTTGGTTCACCGGGCACGATGGTGGCGGTGAGCGGCAGTGGGTTCGGGGCTGGTGAACCACTCACCCTCCTGTTTGACGGCGCATCGCTGGCCACCGCCACCTCGTCGGGCGCCGGCACGCTCTCCGGGGCCGCGTTTACCGTGCCCAACCCCGTGGCCACTGGAGCCCACACGGTGACCGTGCGCGGCACAAACTCGGGGCGCAGCCAGAGCGCCGCCTTCACCGTGGCCGGGCCGCCCTCCGTGGCGCTGGCCCCGAACACGGGCGCCTCGGGCACAACTATCGTGGTTACCGGCAGCGCCTTTGGGGCCACCGAGCCGGTCACCGTGTCCCTGGATGGCCTGGTGGTGGCCTCCAGCACCTCGACCGCCGCCGGTATGGTCGGCGGGATCGCCTTTGTGATCCCCAACCCCGTGGCCGCCGGGGCGCACACAGTCGTGCTACGCGGGACAAACAGCGGCCAGGTTGGCAGCACCACGCTGACCGTCACGGGCGCGACCACCATTGTGCAGTCGCCCACCAGCGGCGGCCCCGGGGCGACCGTGGTGGTCACCGGTAGCGGCTTTGGGGCCACGGAGCCGATCACCGTCTCCTTCGACGCCAGTCAGGTGGCCACGGCCACATCGTCCAGCCTGGGTGTGCTGCCCTCAATCACCTATGCCGTGCCTAATCCGGTAGCCATTGGCCAGCACACCGTTGTGGTGCGTGGCACAACCTCGGGGCGCAGCCAGAGCGCCGCGTTCACCGTGAATGAGGGGGCCAACCTCAGCCTGACTCCGATCACCGGCGGCGCGGGCACAGTGATCACGGTGACTGGTAGCGGCTTTGGGGCATCGGAACCGATCACGGTTGCCTTCGATGGCGCGCAGGTCGGCACGGCCACGTCCTCCAACACCGGCGTGCTGGCTGGCATCACCCTGACCGTGCCGGGGCCGGTCGCCTCGGGCATCCACACGGTGGTGGCGCGGGGCGGCGCCAGCGGCCAGACCCAGAGCGCGGCCTACACAGTCAACACCCCGGCTACCCTGGCCCTCAGCGCCGCGTCCGCTGCCCCTGGGGCCACCGTGGTGCTGACCGGCAGCGGCTTCGCGGCTACGGAGCCGATCACCGTGGCCTTCGATGGTGTTGTGCTCACCGCGACCACCAGCGCCGCCAACGGCGCGCTGGCCGGCGTGACCCTGACCGTTCCGGCCGCCGCCACGGGCGTCCACACTATCTCGGCGCGTGGGCAAGGCTCCGGCCAGACGGCCAGCGTGTCTTTGACTATCTTGCCGGGGGCAACCCTGACGCTAACCCCTGCCGCCGGTGTGGTGGGCAGCGGGGTCAATGCGACGCTGTCCGGCTTCACCGCCGGTGAGCTGGTGACTGTCTCGGCCAACGGCGCGACGCTGGCCACGCGCGCCGCCGACGCCTCGGGCGCGCTCAGCGGCTTGCCGATAACTATACCAGCGGCGCCCGGTGGTTCCTTGACCGTGACTGCCCGGGGGGCCTCCAGTGGCCGCTCCGCCCAGACGGTCTACCAGGTTAGCCCGGCTCTGACGGCCAGCGCAAGCGCGGTGGTGGCCGGTTCTACGATTGCCCTGACCGGAACCGGGTACGCGGCCACCGAGCGCGTGGACCTAACGCTGGGCAGCGTCGCCGTGGGTAGCGCCGTCACCGACGCTAGCGGCTCGTTCCACGCGGTGTCCGTGGTGGCGCCAGCCTCGCTCTCCGCCGGCTCCTTTACCCTGACCGGGCGCGGGGCCACCAGCGGGCGCACGGCCACCGTCGCTCTGAGCGTCAGCAGCGGGGCGCGGGTCACGCTCTCGCGCACGACGGCTATCGCGGGCGGCCTACTGACCGTCTCTGGGGCTGGCTTCAGCTCGGGAGAGGCCATCGCCGTGCGGGTGGATGGCACGACGCTGCGCTCAACGGCCACCGACTCCCACGGCGGCTACACCGTGGACGTTGTGCTGCCAGGCGGCCTCTCCACTGGGGCACACACCATCGGCGGCTTCGAGTTGACCACCGGCCGCTTTGCCCAGACCGCGCTGACCATCGTGGCCCCGGCCGCCCGGGTGAGCCGGACGCTGCACTTTGTGGGCTCCCTGCTGCCCCGCTCAGGGGCGGCGCTGCTGCACATCAACGGCATCCTAACCCTGGACATCGAGCCCCAGACGGGTGACTTTAGCGGCCATGCCCATCTGCTGCTCGACGATGGCCGCACCACACTGAGCCCCACTGGCTGGCTGCTCGGCTCGGACATGCGCCTGCGCGTCTCCTATGTCGGCGTTCTGCTGATCGCCCAGGGCCAGGCTATCAACGGCAACCGCATCGCTGGCCTGTTCACCAACGACCGCGGCACACAGGCGCGCGGCTTCTGGGCGGCCACCCAGGCCACCACGGCAGCCCCCGTGCGCTACTCCTTTAGCGGCGCCGTGGCTACCGGGCCAACGGGCGGGGTGCGCTACCAGGGCACGCTGAACCTGCTGGGGGACGCCTACGGTGGGCTGATCGGCTTCCTGCGTCTCCCGAGGGGCGTGATCTATCCGGTCAGCGGACAGCAGGTCAATGGCAACCTGAATATGCAGGTGATCGTGCGCACGGGCACGCCGTTCTTCGTGGTCGGCACGGCCAACAGCGGCGGATATAGCGGGACGCTGGCCGGACCGCTGGCTGGTGATAGTGGGACCTGGTCGGCCCGTGCCCTGGGAGCGGCCCTGCCGCTGCCAGCGGGGGCGATGATCCTGGCCGGCGCCTCCAGCACGGGCGCGGTCGGCTCAGCCATACTGGTCAGCGCCGTGACCGTGGCCCCCGCGCTGCTGTCACTCCGGCTAGCCGCGCCGGCCAGCCGGGGCACATTCCACTTCTCTGGCACGCTGCTGCCCTCCGTGGGAGCATCGCTGGTCCAGTTCAACGGCATCCTGCGCATACGTCCCGACGCCACGGGGGCCTTTGACGGCGGCAGCAGCACGCTGTCCTTCGACGATGGGTCAGCCGCAACGGGGCTGCAGGGGACGATGAACGGCGATGCGCTGACGTTCAGCTTCATCTACAAGGGCCTGCGCGTCGCTGGCCAGGGCCGCGCTGTCAGCGCCAACCGTTTTGCCGGCGTGTTCAGCACCGCCAGTGGGTCGGAGACGCGCGGCTTCTGGGCAGCCACCCGGGCCATCACCTCCATGGTGATCCCCTTTGCCTTCAGCGGCCAGACCACCAGTGGTCCCGACCGCGGTACGGCCTACCAGGGCACGCTGGACCTGCTGGGCGACACCTACGGTGGGCTGATCGGCTTCCTGCGCCTGCCTGGTGGGGTGACCTACCCGGTCAGCGGGCAGCAGGTTAATGGCAACCTGAATATGCAGGTGATTGTGCGCACGGGCACGCCGTTCTTCGTGGTTGGCACAATCAGCGGCGGCCAGTACAGCGGCATGCTAGCTGGACCGCTGGCCGGCGATAGCGGGATCTGGTCGGCGCAGCGCTGACCTGGATCTCAGGCCGCCATTACAGATGACCAGAGGGGCTGCCCCAGCGCGGGGCAGCCCCTCTGGCTTGGTCTCGAATGGCGACGTAGGAACGACGGCCAGTCTCCCAAAAACCACCGCGGCATAGGACTGGTCCTTCCCGCTAGTAAGTCTGCAGGCACCAGCCGAGATGGGGAAAAGCCCCTTGTCTGGCACAGGTCGAGCGTCTACGATGCTCACATGACCAGATCTCGCGTGGCGGGAAAGTACGCGCCGCGGGCGCCGGAGAGGACGGGAGGGTACCCCATGACGTCAGGGCCGGGCACAGCCGGTACAGCATCCCCCGCCCCCTCGGCGCACGATGACTGGCTGTTCGGGTGGGACCCACTGCCCGGCATCGTATCCGTCTGGGCCGACACAACGGGCCACGCGCGCGTTTGGCAGCGTAGCGGAGAGACCGTGCGCTGCCTCGGCGACCGCTTTCGCCCCTGGCTGTTCGCGGCCAACCTGGACGACCTCGGCCATCTCGGCCCCGCGCTGGTCGAGGCCACCGGCGCTCGATCAGCGTGGGGGCCGGTGACCTACCGTCTGCTGGACGGTCCGCCCGACTCCCTGCGCTACCTGCTCACGGCGTGCGATGGGCGTGCCCTGCGGGCGGAGATCCTGCGCGGCGCGCGGCGGCGGCTTGGGCGGGCGGTCGAGCGCCTGCGCGACCTGCCTGGGGCCTACTACGGAGTCGGCCCCATTGAGCAGTACCTGATGGCCACGGGCCGCGTCTACTTCCGCGGCCTGGCCTACGATGATCTGCACCGCCTGCAGTTTGACCTGGAGACAACGGCGCTCTCGCCCCAGCAGGGGCGCATCTTCCTGGTTGCGGTGCGTGACAGTCGGGGCCTGGAGACCACCCTTGACGCCCCCACCGCCGCCGACGAAGCCGCGCTGATCGCTGACCTGTGCGCACTGATCGCCGCGCGTGACCCCGATGTGATCGAGAACCACAACCTCTTCGGCTTCGACCTGCCCTTCCTGGAGGCGCGCGCGGCGGCGCTGGGCGTGCCCCTCTACCTGGGGCGGGCGGCGGACTTGCCCGGTCTGCGCCGCTCCGATGAGCCGACGGGCTGGGGATCGGGGCGGCACACGCGGTACAGCACGGTGGGGCGGGAGCTGAGCGACACGCTGCCCGCTGTACGTCGCCACCAGTTTACCGATCGCGGACTGACTGGCCAGGGCCTGAAGGAGGCCGCCCGCTATTTCGGCGTGGCCGCGCCTGAGCGCACCTACATCCCCGGGGCGGAGATCTACGCCACCTATCAGCGCGACCCTCAGCGGGTGCGCCGGTATGCGCTCGACGATGTGCGGGAGGTGGATGGGCTCTCCCGCCGCGTGATGGGCGCGCCCTTCGCCCTGGCTGGGATGGCCCCCCGGCGCTACGAGCGGGTGGCCCTGGCTGGCCCGGCGATGGGCATTCTGGAGCCGCTGCTGGTGCGCGCCTACCTGCGCGCCGGGGCCGCTCTGCCCCGCCCCGCTGGCCCGGCGGACGGCACTCTCGCCGCCCACCAGGGTGGGACAACGGTGCTCTACGCTGCCGGTGTGGCCCGGCGGGTGGTCAAGGCCGACATCGCCTCCATGTATCCCTCGATCATCCGCGCCTACCGCATCGGCCCTTCCACGGACCCCCTGGGCGTGTTCGTCTGCCTGGTGGCGCGCCTGACCGAGCTGCGCCTGCGCTCCAAGCGCGCGGGGGCCACGGCCGGCGCCGGGTCAGCGGTAGCCCACCAGCAGCACGCCCTGCAGGCAGCCATGAAGATCGTGGTCAACGCTGCCTACGGCTATCTGGGGGCAGGGGAAATGGCCCTGTTCGCGGATCGTCGGGCCGCCGACGCGGTGACGCGGCACGGCCGTGAGATCCTGGGGCAGGTGGTGGAGCGGTTACGCGATCAGGGCGTCGTGCTGCTGGAGGCTGACACCGACGGGGTGTTCTTCGCCGTGCCCGGGGGCTGGACGGCGGGCGACGAGCGCGCATGTGTCGCCGCCGTCGCCACGACGCTGCCGGCAGGGATCGGGTTGGAGTACGAGGGGCGCTACCAGGCCATGCTCAGCCATGAGGTGAAGAACTACGCGCTGCTGACCTACGAGGGCGACCTGATCGTGCGCGGGGGAGCGCTGCACTCCAGCCGCACGGAGCCCTTTGGCGCGGACTTTCTGCGCGCGGCGCTGCCCTGTCTGCTCCGTGGCGATACGCCCGGGGCACAGTGCGCCTATCTGGACACCGTCGCGGCACTGCGGGAGCGGCGGTTCGCGCTGGCCGATGTGGCCACGGTGACCCGGCTGACCAAGACCGCCGCTGTCTACCTGAAGACGCGGCCGCGGGCGCGGGAGGCGGCCTACGAGGCCCTGCTGGGGGCAGGGCGGTCGGAGTGGCTCGCCGGGGAGCGGGTGCGCTTCTACCGGGCGGCCACCGGAGCGCCCGTGTGGTTGCCCGATGCGCCAGAGACGGCCGGAGCGACCGCCCCGCCGGAGAGTGTGGCATGGCCACCCTACGATGTGCCGCACTACCTGGGCGTGCTACGCACGTCGTATGTGTCGCGCCTGCGCAAAGCCTTCGCGCCCGACCAGTACGAGCAACTCTTCCGGTCGTCGGGGCAGATCGGGCTGTTCGATCAGCCGATCGAGAGCGTGCAGCCGCTGTGGACACGCGCGGGGGAACTGCCCATAGCGGCGCCAGGAACTGCCAGTAAATAGTGGTAGAATCAATATGGGGGATAATCCCCGCCCTGTAAGAGGAGACCTATGACCACACAAGAGTCACACGACACTACAGAGCAGGACAACACTCTGGTTGGTTTTTCTACCATTGATGATCGTGGCCGTGTTGCTTTGACGAAAGCAACACGGCGGGCCCTCCATCTTCGCACCGGGTCATCACTGGCCTATGTCGTGCTTGACGGCGCAATCATGCTCGTCCCGCAAGATACTTACCTGACGGAGATCGCGGAGCGTGCAGCCAGGGTGTTGCACAACGCTGGACTGAGCGTAGATGACCTGCTCACCGAACTACCCACTGTGCGTGAGGAGATTTTGCGTAAGGAGTATGGAGACAGGTTCGTGGACGCGCTGGCCAGTGCGCATGCAGCGATCCACACCACACATCCATGAGTGATGGGGCGCCCCACGCCCGGTTATTTCTCGATACAGGGGTGATTATTGCTGGCTGTTTGCAACGATGGGGGACGGCCAAGGTTGTGCTAACCCTGTGCATGGATCGCCATCGGTACACCGTCGTTCTGGCAGCGGATGTGGAACGTGAAGTGCATGGCGTGCTGGCGCGCACCTCCGCTGCCCTGAGAGTCGAGCAGATCCGCGTTCTAGAGGCCGATATCACAGGGTGGCTCGCTCGTGTCCGGGTCGAGCGCTGGCCGGGGCCAGAGTCTCAGGATGTCGAACGGCTCCTTCCCCAGGTGTTGCCTGTCCTTCGTCACATCAACGATCTTCGAGTCGTCGTCACAGCGATGCAGGCGCGGCCTGATTGGGTCATCTCTAGCAACCGAACGCACTGGAGCGCGGAGTTGGGAACACGCATCGGTCTGCGTATCGCCACGCCGTGGGAATTCGTCCGACGTCTGATTCCTCCTCCATGACTAGCCCTCTGCACAGTGGACCACGGTGGTCGCCGATCCCCACATGACGGAAGAGTCAGGATTCAGATTGCATAAGGGGTGTCAGGCGATGGATGGGGCTCTGCCCAGCGATGCGGAGCAGGCCTGACCGGCCCGTGCTGGCCCCGTGGCGGGTCTCCTGTGTACACTACCCGGGGCAGCCCGGACACACATGGGGGACGGCGCCCACGCCTGGCCTGCGGCGGCCGCCTGGACATGACGACAGGACTATAAAGACGATGACCGATGCAAGAAGGGCAGGCGCGCGGAACGTCACCCGCGCCGTGCGGCTGCTTCCCCGGGACGCCCAGTTGCTTTTGCTCTCCAGTTTTCTAGGCTCGTTGCCTATTGGCCTGTTGCTGGTCTTCTTTCCGCTGTACCTGCATGATCTGGGGCTGCGCACCTTCCTGATCGGTGGCATCTTCACGGCGGCCGGCCTGGGGGCGTCCGTGTTGCTCCTGCCGATTGGACCTCTGGCTGATCGGTTCGGGCGTCGCCCCTTCCTGATCGCCGGGACCGCGCTGCCGGCGCTGGGCTTTGCCATCTTCGCGGTGACCACGGACACCCCCTGGCTCGTGGTAGCGAGCATGCTCGGCGGCGTCGGCTTTTCCGGTGGTCTCGGCGGCGCACTGACCACCGCTACCTTCAACCCCTTGCTCGTCGGGACTGTCCCGCCACATCAGCGCACGACCGTGCTGAGCTGGGGTGAGGGCGTGTGGACCCTGGCGATGGCCTGTGGGTCGCTGCTGGCTGGCGTGCCCGCGCTGCTGGCGCGTATGCGTCTTGTGGCGGCGCTCGCCGCCGACCGCGCGGTCTTCATCGGGTGTGGCCTATTGATCCTGTGCGCTGCCCTGGTGCTCCTGCCGGTGCGGGATCGGTCCGCGCTCGCCATGAGTGAAGGACCGACTGCCACGACCTTGCCCCCTGATCGCCCCCGGACGGAGTGGCCCTTGCTGTTGAAGCTGGCCGTCTTCTTCGCCTTGCAAGGGGCTGGCCTCGGGCTGGTGGTGCAGCTCTTGCCCCTGTGGTTCGCGTTGCGCTTCGGTGCGCCGTCAACGGAGATAGCGCCCTGGTTCGCGGCCTCCCAGCTTGTTGGGTTGATCCTGCTGCCCTTTGTCCCGGCTCTGGCGCGGCGTCTCGGCGTTGGTGGTGTGGTGCTCCTTTCGGTGGGACTGAGCACCCTGCTGCTGGTGGGTGTGCCACTGGCCCCCGTGCTCCCCGTGGCCGGGCTATTCTACGTGCTGCGCACCGGAGTAGTGGCCATGCAATGGCCCGCGCAGCTCTCCTTCTTGCAGGGCGCGGTTGACCCACGCCAGCGTGGCCTGGCCACCAGTGTGTCCTTGAGTTGCTGGAGTGTGGCCATGGCCCTACTGCCCACGCTCGCCGGCTACTTCATGGACCGTCGCCTGTTCCTGTGGCCGTTGGCGCTGGGCATCGGGTGCTACGCGGCGGCGGCCGTGTGGTTCTACCTCACGCTGCGGCGCACGCCGTTGCCCGAGGAGCCGGCACGGGCAGCCATGGCCGATCACGAGGTGAACTCGGAGCGGCTAGCCATGGCTCCCGAACGCCAATCCTGATGAAGCATGGAGGAGAGTGAGAAGTGGGGAGCGCGGGCCCAGCAAACGCGTATCAAGTGCAGAGACCGGCCCATCGACCATGTTCACTTTTATCCATGCCCTATCGCTGGATGCGGAGCCCTAAGCTCGGGTGAGATAGACAACCCGATCCGTCCATTCCAGGTCGCCCTGCTCTCGCCACAGTCGCATCAGAGCGCGGGCAATGCCTCCGAAATCGCTGGTAGCAAGGGTTTGCCTATTGCAGAAGACGACTCCGCCATGGGAGATACCCTGCCCAGCCCACGTTTGTAGCAGCGGTGCAATCGTGCGCTGATCCCACGTGACAAGAGTCCAGCCCCTGGCGTGGGCAGCCTTCAGCAGAACATCATCCTCTTGTCCTTGAAATGCCCCTTCTTCCCAGCTCACCATGCTTGCGATGATGTCGGCCGCAAGACTCCGGCTACTCGTCGCGATGTTCTCCGAGAGATGCTCGTCGAGCAGCAGACGCAACACTACTATTCGACCGGTGCAGTGGGCTCATCTATGACAAACCGTTGGGCGTACGGAAGCAGGCGAGATAGAGCCTCAAAGTCATACCCATCGTTCTCAGCAAGTGCAGCGCGTATGTCATCGGGGAAGTCCTGGGCATACCGGAGCGCGCCCTGAACGCGCTCCAGCGGCCATCGAAGGTGCCGCGCCGTCTTTTGGGCATTGCCCTCATAGTCACGGGCGACCATGGCCACCTCCCACACGGCGAGGCTCGTGCCGGCGACATACGCTTGCACACCCACCGCTGAGTCGTGCCGCTCGACGCCATAGGTCTTGAGAGACGCGCTTTCAGCCGCCCGTCTGGCTATCTCTGCCTGGTCCCGTAGAGACTGCGTGCTCACACACACCTCACATCCGCTATCGTTGCCATGGCCTCACCTCATGGTACCACCTCGCGGCCAGCAACCTGCCATCCACATTCTTCACCCGCGGGAGGATGCGGCGTTCACCTACCCGCCAGACGGCGGGCTACTCAGGCGCCCACGCCCTCAATGGCCCACGGGCCATCGTCGGGTTGCAACTCGGATATCACCGCGCCGCTGGAACAGCAGCCTTACCCGCGCCGGGCAGTGAGGCCGTGAGTAAAGCCAGCAACAAGCCGGATAGTAGGATCCTGGTAGCCAGGCGAGACATCGTCTTCTCCTCCCGTTGCGTGTAGCGTGGCGCCCTGATGAATCAGCGCCCTCGTCACTACAACGCATCAGGAGCCCGGACGGCAACTCTTGTAAACTCTACATCTCTTCTTCCGAGCTATCGCTGCCCGAGGCCAGCAGGTAGCCGCGGGCGCGCTCCGTGCGCGGATAGCGGTTGACCAGTTCCCAGAAGCGGGGGCCGTGGTTTGGCTCCAGCAGGTGGGCCAACTCGTGGACCAGCACGTAGTCGCGCACCCAGGTGGGCATAGTGGCCAGGCGGTGCGAGAGCCGGATTGTGCCCGTGGCCGGCGTACAGCTGCCCCAGCGCGACTCCTGGTTGCTCACCCACTCGATGCTGCGCCAGGTCAGCCGGCCACCAAAGTAGTCCCGGTTTAGCTCCTGGGCCACCCGTTCCAGGTCCCCCTCGTCTAGGTCCCGCACGGCGCCGCGGCGCTGCAGGCGAGCAGTCAGCTGCTCCACGATGGGGGCCAGTTCGGCCTCGCTCATGCGGGCCGGCGCCTGCACCAGCACATATCCATCCACCTGGCGAGCGCTGACCGTTTTTCTGCGGTTGGCGCTGCGTACAATGCGCACCTCCATAGCCCCTCGCCTCCCTCCCCTGGCCCGGTCCATCCCGCACTCTCCCTGCCCGCTAGCCTGCGGGGAGAGGCACTATGATAAGTGTAGCGGGTGGGGACGTAGAGCAGAACTCATTTGATCCTCCGGACCAATACGGTCCGCGTTGCTGGTCCCAACAGGAGCTAGTCGTTTGTCAGAGCTGCATTGAGGGATGGTGATCAGTCTGGGATGCTGCCTCTCAGAGCCGACGGGGCACCCCAGGAGAGAGGAGCGGGCAGGCTGCGCAAACGGTCCACTGGGGCGTTGCGTGAAGAGGAGCAGGCGGGCCTGCGCACGCTGGTGGGCAGGGGCACAGGGACAGCGCGGATGCTGACGCACGCACGCATCGGGGCTCAAGGTGAGCCAAGGGGAGGGGGGCCGGGGTGGACTGATGGGGTCATCGGGGCGGCCCTTGAGATCAGCCAGGCCACGGTGGAGCGGGTGCGCCAGACTTATGCCACCGCCGGGCTGGAGGCCGCGCTGGCGCACAAGACGCCCGAACGGGTGGACGAGCGCAAACGTGATGGGGCAGGGTGGATCATCGAAGATTGGGTATAATGCGGGTGAGCCACGGCTGTCCTCCTATGTAAGACACACACGCCGACGGCTAGCGTTAGTTATAGGCGTGGATCTGAGAAGCTATTGGGGCGCCGCGGACGCCGTGGCGTGGCACAGTCCAGAGCAACGGAGATAAACGACACGATGGCACAGCCGGAGACGATCCTCATTGTGGATGACGATGACAGCATCCGCACCCTGCTCACAGACTTTCTTGGTGGGGAGGGCTACCGCATCGTCGAGGGCAAGACGGGCGGTGAGGTGCTGCCCGCGCTGGAGCGGGAGCAGCCTGATCTGCTGATTATGGACATGCGCATGCCAGAGCAGACGGGTATGCAAGTACTGCAGAATATCAAGGACAAAGCGATCGAAGTGCCGGTGTTGCTGATGACGGCTTATGGCACCTCTAATATCGCTATCCAGGCTATCCAGAATGGAGCTTACGACTACATTACAAAGCCGTTTGACCTGGACGAGGTGCTGCTCACGGTGCAGCGGTGCCTGGAGCATCGTGCCCTGGCCAAGCGGGTGGAGGACCTGAGCGCCCGCCACCCTGATCGCGATGTGCGGGACCGCTTTGTAGGCAATTCGTCGGCGATGCTGCGCGTTTTCACCACGATTGGCCGTGTGGCGGGCAGCGACGCGACGGTGCTGATCACCGGCGAAAGCGGGACGGGCAAGGAGTTGGCCGCGCGTTACCTGCACGAGAACTCGCGGCGGCGGGCAGGGCCCTATATCGCGGTGAACTGCGCTGCCCTGACCGAAACGATTCTGGAGAGCGAACTGTTCGGCCATGAAAAGGGCGCCTTTACCACCGCCGTGGCCCAGAAAAAGGGCCGCTTCGAGATAGCTAACAAGGGCAGCATCTTTCTTGATGAGGTTGGAGAGATGAGCCTGAACACGCAGAAGAAGCTGCTGAGGGTGTTGCAGGAGCGTGAGTTTGAGCGGGTGGGTGGCACAATGCCCATCAAAATTGATACGCGGGTGATCGCCGCGACAAACAAGCATTTGGAGGACGAGGTGCGTGAGGGGCGCTTCCGCGCGGACCTCTATTACCGGCTGAACGTGATTAATATCACGATGCCTCCGTTGCGCGAACGCAGGGATGATATCTCCTTGCTGGTGGAACACTTCCTGGATAAGTACCGGTTCCCCTCGGCCCCCGTGACGCGCATCAGTGAGGAAGCGCTGGCCACGCTGATCGCCTATGACTGGCCAGGCAACGTGCGGGAGCTGGAGAACGCCATCGAACGGTCCGTGGTGCTAGCGCAGGGCCGGGTGATCACACCACAGTATCTTATCTTCTCTCCCTCCAGCGCAGACGCGCGGCTCATTGACGTGATGCAGCGGGTTAACCAGCGGGTGACCTTGCGCGATATGGTGGCTGAACTGGAGAGGCTGGCCATTAATGAAGCGTTGCGCCAGCTCAGTGGCAATACCGCGCGGGCTGCCGAGGCGCTGGGGTTGAGCCGCAGAGCGTTGTATGGCAAGATGCAGGAGTTGGGGCTGCCTGTCGAGCCGCTAGGCGGTGACGATGGTCAACCCGACGACGCGCTCTGATCACCGGCCATCGGGCAGTGGGCGGTGAGCACACGCAGGCCTTGTGTCGTGGGGCGGGGACGCCTCACCAACTGACGGGTAGACGTAGCCGTTGATTGTTGTACTGTGACGTGAAGATGATAAGGAGTAATTTATGGAGCAGAACACAACGCGGGGTGATGCCGAGCTAACGGAGAGCCCAGCCGTGCGTGGCGTGGTGGTGACGGGCATGCTGGCAGCGGGCGCACTCTACTATATCTATCGTCGCTCACGCCCTATGTCAGCTCAAGGATTCATTGCCGCGCCGGCGAACCGCTCGGGCGCTTTGGTTCAGCGTGGTCAGCGCGCCCTGGAGAATACCCTTGACCAGGTGTCGGAAGAGGCCATGGCCGAGGTCAAGGTTATCGTGAAGCGGGGCCTGCATCGTCTGGAGACGATGATCGACGATCTATAACGCCGCTACGGCCCCCGGATTTGTAGACGACCTGGACCCCCTCGACGATCATCTCCTTGTCCACGGCCTTGCACATGTCGTACACGGTCAGCGCGGCGACGCTAACGGCGGTGAGCGCCTCCATCTCCACGCCAGTGCGGGCGGTGGTGCGCACGGTCGCCGTGATATGGACGGCTGGTGGATCGTCCTGCAGGGCAAAGCGCAGATCTATGCCCGACAGTGGCAGGGGATGGCACAGGGGAATCAACGTGGAGGTGGCTTTCGCTCCCATAATGCCGGCTACCTGGGCTACTGCCAGCACATCACCCTTGTGGCTGGCCCCCGCGCGGATCAGCGCAAGGGTGGCGGGCGCGACGCGCACCCAACCCTCGGCCACGGCTTCACGGACGCTCACATCCTTGGCGCTCACATCAACCATGCGGGCGCGGCCCTGTTCGCCAAGGTGAGTTAGATCGTCAGGAGATGCCATCGGCGCCATCCCGCACGTAGATCTCCAGCCCATCAAAGCCCAGGGCCATGCCGGGTGGTAGCGTTGGGTTGATCGCGTGGTGGCTGATGTCGTGGGTGAGATGTGTAAAGTAGGTGCGCCGTGGGCGCAGCGCGTGGGCCACATCAATGGCCTCGGAGAGCGAGAAATGGGTCGGGTGCGGCTGGCGGCGCAGCGCATCAAGCACCAGCACATCCAGGTCACGCAGGTTATCCAGCGCCTCTGGTGGGATATAGCTGCAGTCGGTAACATAGGCAAAGCGGTCAAAGCGAAAGGCCAGGACGGGCAAGCGACCGTGCAACACGGTGAGGGGGACCACCGTTTGATCGCACACCCTGAACGGTCCGGTGATCGGCCGCAGATCAAGGTTGGGGATGCCGCCGCCGACCTGGCCGCTGCCCGCAAAAATATAGGGGAAGCGGCCTTGGATGTCGGTGAGGGTCTGGGGGGTTCCGTAGACTGGCACCCCTGACGGGCTTGTTTCACTAAAACGCCGCAGGTCATCCAGCCCGTGTAAGTGGTCGGCGTGGGTATGGGTAATCAGCACGGCGTCTACGTGCGTGACAGCGGCGGCGACAAGCTGCAGACGCAGTTCAGGGCTGGTATCAACCAGGATAGTACCGCCGCGCGTGGAGACGACAATTGAGGGGCGGGTACGTTTGTCGCGGGGATCGGTGGAACGACAGACAGCACACGAACAGGCAATCATGGGCACGCCGTGGCTAGTGCCGGTGCCGAGCAGAGTTACCTTCATGCGTGTTGCGGGGCTTTCTCACTGTGTGCCATGTGCTTCACTATAGCACGCCCCACCTGTTACAGCCCGTGCCAGCCAGCCCAGCGGCGCCCGGACCGGCATAATCCCAGGTAGGCTACTGGTGGGATAAACCGAAGGTGATCAGGTCTGCCCTTCCTAAGCGTACGGCCCTGCTTTTATGGGGGAGAGTAGGGGGGCGAGTAGCCCAAAAGTACTAGTCGGAGCATTGACGTGGCCTATTTGCTGTGGTATGCTCCCGGCGATTGAAGGCGCCGCGGGTGGAGTGCTGAGTCCATGGCTGCGCTGTCAATACGGTTAAAGAAAAGCACCAGGAGGTTCATCTGTTGAGACAAAGGTTATCCGCGCTCGTATTGGCTGGCGCCCTCACGCTAGCTAGCGCCACGTTCGTGTCCGCGGCGTCAGCTCGCGGTCACGCTCCCGCCGCGAGCCGCTCCAACGCAAGCATCACTTCGTTCGCGCTGGCCTATGTCGGGAGTCGCTACGCCTACATGGGTGATACACCGTGGACCGGCTTCAGCTGCACGGGGTTTGTGCATTGGGTGTATAGCCATTTTGGATATAACACCCCTGAGGACCCCTATGGGCTGTCCGCTACCTACCCCCACGTGGCCACCAGCGACCTACAGCCGGGTGATGTCTTGCTGTTCGCCAACACATTCCACCCTGGCCTGTCGCATGCGGCGATCTATTTAGGCAATGGCCAGATGGTCGGCGCCAACAACTTCTCCGTAGGCGTGCATGTTGACTATCTGTGGGACTCCTATTGGGGCCCCCGCTTCGTCACCGCGCTGCGGGTCGGCCAGTTCGGCATGCCGGCGCAAAATGTGCAGGGCTTTTCCTACCAAAACCCCGCGTCACAGGCTGGCGTGGCTGGCACGGTGACCGTGCATATATCTAGCCTGCGCCAGCGCAGTGGACCTGGCTTTGGCTACGGCACGGTAGGCTGGCTGCCCTACGGCGCTCAGCTACAGGTGCTTGGCCGGTCCAACGGCTGGGTGAATGTCAGCTACGCGGGGCGAACTGGCTGGGTGGCCGGCAGTTACGCCTGGTAGCCAGACCTCTCCTGCTAGCCAGTCCCCTGGCTAGCAGATTTCACCTGGCGTGGGGATGAACACGCCCTGTTACACGGCTCTGGATGGCTGGTCGGGCTATTCAGAGCCGTGGCTGTTCTGGCGTTTTGATCCAACTTCCGCAACGGGCGCGTGGGTTAAGCTGGACAGCGGTGGCGTCGGCTTGGCGTGGTAGAGTAGATGCGCGGAGTTGGATTTATCACGTGGCGACTGTCTCCGCGCGGCCCGGAAGTTGCTGATGGGCTAGCTGGATCGCCAAAACTTGCCCGTGGCGCGACGCCCTGGTCGGGCTACTGGTAGTAGTGCGGGCGCTGCGTGGGCAGTGCCGCCTGTGCGGACCCATGGATACACGAAGGAGTCGTCATTCTCATGAAAGTACGGGCTCTCCTGCTTACGGCTGTCTTTAGCGGCACGTTGTGGCTCTTCTTGTCGCCCCAAGGGCAACGACGTCGCGAACAGTTAATGGGGTTGATGGGCCGCGGCCCATCAGATGATAGCGACGCGGAGCCAGCGGCCCCGCTGCAGTTTCCCACCCAGGCCAGTTGGCCGGCTGAGGCGCAGGGCTCCGCGCCATCGGCGACCGCGTCGGCGGAACAGGCGGATACACCCGCCGTGGCGACACCACGCCCGTTATCCACCGTACCCAGTGGCCCAGCCGCGCCCGCCCCTACCCCTACCGTAGAAGCTCAAAGTGGTCACGCCGCGCCCACTATCGCCGATAGCCCGAGTGGCGCCGAGGCGCCGGCGGTGACTGACGGCCCAGCAGGCTCCGCGACGATTCAGATTGAGGAAGTAACTGGTGAGCACACGCGGGATGTGCCCACTGATGAAGGGGCGCGGCCGGAGGCGGAGCCTAACCCCAAGCTCGAAGAGATGCTGCACGAACTGACCGAGGAGATCCAGGTCCATGGGATCGGTCAGGAATCAGATGTTCACGTGGAACAGGAACTGGACCGCGTGACCATTGAAGAGATCGGGCTGCCAGCGGAGGCGCCCACCGAGGCTCCATCAGGCGAACAGAACGTGGCCACTCCCGCCACGACAGCGGAACCCGCCGCTGAAACCCGGTGGTTGGGCAATAAGCGCAAGATGATGGCCCATGCGCCCGGTCGTGGGGGCAAGCTACCTGCCCCGGAGAACCGTGTCTACTTCGACAGCCGTGAGGAAGCCGAAAAGGCTGGCTACACCGCCGTAGATGTAGGCGACTGACCGCGCTGTTGGCGCACTCCCGCGGGGGTGCGTCACCATACGGCCCCCTCGTGGTCATGCTCAACTCGTTAGCGCGCCACCACGCGGGCGAACTACCGCGCCGTGGTCAGGGGGTAATCTGAGGCGGGCGCTGGGGGCCGGGGGCTATGGGTGGTCCGACACCGCCAAAGGTGATGCGCCACATAGCCCCGCTAAGCGCGCCCAGGGCCACAACGCTCCACAATATAGTCCAGAAGAGCGGCGGCAGGAACGAGGCAGCGGCGGCGTTAGTGGCGTCAGTTTGACCTCCGGCTACCGCGTAGAGGCCCAGGACACGCAAGGCGTCCACGGCGTTGAGGCCAAGTTGCACGGCGACAAAGGCTTGCAAAAGAGCAACTATGCGCAGGCTGCCCCATCGGGCGGCGCCACCACAGAGGGCGGCGAATAGCGCCCCCCAGGCAGCCGTATAAAGGGTGACGTGGAAGGAGATAACGGCCAGCACGGCCAGCGCGGCCAGACCCCACAAGGCCACCCGGGCATGACGTGGTCGTACCAGAAGCAACAGCGCGCCGACAAGCGCCGTGCCCACGTAACCGGCGCTGGCGATCAACAGGGCGGCGCCACCCAGCGTATATGTCTCGCCGCTGAGGTCGGAGTTGATTACCATCTCAGCCACCTGACCGCCGGTCAGCATGGCCACCAGCGCATGACTGCTCTCATGAACAAACGTAGCCATCAGCTGGAATGGGTAGACAGCCAGGTTCAATAGGGGCAGGTGAGAGAGCAGCACACTCATGATAATGGCTATCGCGACATAGGGCAGGTTGCCGCGGGCTAGCGCGGCCCCTTCACGGGCGGTCAGGGAGCGCTGGGAGCGCGGCGTTCTCGTTGGATCTATTAAACTCATGGCCATCCTAGAACGTTTTGAGACTCAATAGGGCTACCATCAGGGGTCTGCACGACAAAGCGCAGGCGGGTTGGCTGCTGATAGCGCCCCTGGGCCAGGTACCCGAGTAGCTGGCCCCGGCGGACCACCTGGCCCTGGCGCACGGCAAGGCCGTGTGATCCCTGGCCTGTTAGGCCGATGTAGGCGGTTTGCCAGCCTTCCCACACGCCATTGTGGCGCACGACCACATAATAGCCGTCCCAACGCACACTGTAGCCGGTGAAGATGACCACTCCATCGGCGGCAGCCTGTATGCGATCATCCGCCTGCCCACGCACGTCGGTCCCACCGCGCAAGGGCCACTGCGTGGTGCTCAGCTGCTCCCCGTAGGCGCCTAGAAGGGTCTGGCCGGCGGGTAGCGGGGCGACCCAGGGAGCCTGATCGGCCCGTGGCGGCGGCGCCAGGTAGCGCAGGTCGCGGCGCAGGGCGGCGTCCTGAGCATACAGCCAGCCAAAGGTACCGTCGGGCAGGCGTACACAGACCCACATCGTGCCTACCTTGCCGTCAAAGTAGCGGGGCAGCACGCCGCGCAAGGGCAGCACGCTGCCCGGCCCAACCACGCCCGCCGCTTTCTGGGCCGGTGTGTGGCCATCGGCGCGGTCGGGCAGCAGCGGGCGGCGGTAGTAGGGCAGGGAGGCCTGGCCGGTGACCACATACGAGTCGGGCCGCCCGGTGGGCGGCGCCTGCAACGTGCCGGTGATCGTGGTGGCGCTGGAGGGCAGCCACCCTACCTCCGCGGTAGGCAGGCGCACGGCGACCCACTGGCGGCTCTCCTGGCTGTTGCGTACAACACCCAGGGCCACCAGGGTCTGGCCGACCGTGAGGCTGACCGGCGTGGACACGGCCGGCCACAGTGCGGCGGGGCCGCTGCGTAGCCCCACGCCCACAGCGTCAACGGTGGCCCACAGCCCACTGCTGAAGGGCTGGGCGGCGGCCGACGTCCAGGGCGTTCGGGTGAACGTCAGCGCCGCTGGCGCCGCGAGGGGCCGGGTATGCGGCGTGATCGTGCGCCTGGCTGGCCTAGACGGGTGGAACACGATGATCAGCAGCGCCAGGACCAGCGCGGCGGTCAGGATAGGGTAGCGATAGGGCCACAGGAGCGTGACCCAGCGGGCCACCTGAGGTGGCAGCACATCGTGTCTAGGCGGTGGCGGACGTTGCTCCTCGCGCAGACGGGCGCGTTCGGCGGCAAGCTGCTCCTCGCGCCAGCTCCGGCTTCCCCGTGCATCTTTCATGGGCGTTTGGCCTTCAGCACTCAGCACGCCACGCGCAGGCCCGGCAGGCGCCTTGGTGGCAGGCCAACCGGGGCATGCTCATCGTAGCATAGGCCCATCTTCGCCATCAGTTCGCGGCGTCGCGAGCCCTGTCAGCGGCCCGTGGTCGGCGCTGGATCAGGGATAGATGCCCCGCTCCTCCAGCGCGCGCACGACCTTGCTCACACCCAGGATGTAGGCGGCAACACGCATGTCCAGGTTGTGCTCGGTAGCGATAGCCAGGGTCTCGGCGAAGCCACGGCGCATAATGGCGGCCAGCTTGGCGTTGACCGTGGCCTTGGTCCAGGGAAACGATTGCAAGCCCTGCACCCACTCAAAGTAGGAGACGGTCACTCCACCGGCGTTGGCCAGCACATCGGGCACCAGGAAGATAGCGCGGTCGCGCAGGATGCGGTCGGCCTCTGGGGTGGTCGGGCCGTTGGCCCCCTCCACCACGATGCGGGCGCGCAAGCGCGCGGCGTTGAGCGTGGTGATCTGGTTTTCCAGGGCCGCCGGCACCAGGACAGTACAGGGCAGCGTGAGCAGCTCCTCATTGGTCACCTGATCGGCGTCATGATAGCCAGTCAGCGTGCCATCGCGGCGCAGCAGGGCGTCCACGGCAGCCAGGTCCAGGCCGTGGGGATTGTAAATGCCACCGTAGACATCGCTCACGGCCACCATCCGGCAGCCCTGGGCGGCGAGCAAGCGGGCCGCATTGGAGCCCACATTGCCGTAGCCCTGCACCACCACCGAGGCCGCGCCTGGGTCCTCACCGCGGTGGCGTAGCGCCTCCATGGTCACATACATCACCCCGCGGCCGGTGGCCTCCGTACGCCCCTCGGAGCCACCGATGGAAATAGGTTTTCCCGTGACCACGGAGGGCACGGTGTGCCCAGCCTGCATGCTCATGGTGTCCATCACCCAGGCCATCACCTGGGCGTTCGTGTTCACGTCTGGGGCGGGAATATCCCGTTGTGGGCCGATCAGGATGGAGATCTCCGAGGTGTAGCGGCGGGTGATCTGCTCCAGCTCGGTGGATGAGTAGTCCTGAGGGGTCATGATCACGCCGCCCTTTGCTCCGCCGAAGGGGATGTTGACCACGGCGCATTTCCAGGTCATCCACATAGCCAGGGCCTTAACCTCGTCCAGGGTCACCGCGGGGTGGTAGCGGATACCACCCTTGGCTGGCCCACGCACGATGTTATGCTGAACACGGTACCCGACGAAGATCTTGATCCGGCCATCGTCCATACGGACGGGGAAGCGGACGGCCAGCTCACGGTCACAGGTGCTGAGCAGGCCGCGCACGCCCTCGTCGAGGCGCAGGTGGTCGGCGGCTATGGCAAACTGCTGCTGGGCAGTGGCGAAAGGATTAGGCTTGACTGTATCCATCATGGCTGGTTGTTCCTCCAGGGGCCATGTCGTCTTCGACGCGCCTACCGGTGGCCGTCGCTTGAGCCATGCCCGGCGCTGGTGAGGCGCCGGCCATGATCTCAGAGCGTGGTCGGGAAGCTCCTGATACAGACAACTCTAGCACGCCAGTGGAGACTGTGCCGGGCGCCCCGGGGCTGGTGGTGGGCAGGCGGCGTAGGTCAGGTCGCCTCTTGAAAGTGGCGGGCGCGCTGGCGGCGCTGATCCTGGCCCCGCTCCTGGGGTTTGCCATGTATGCGGCGACCCTGCCGCTGCCCGCCGACCCGGCTAGCGCGGCGCCCGCCGAGAGCACGCGGCTGCTCGACCGCCAGGGGCGGCTCCTGGTGGCTCTGGCGCCGGGGGGCTACCACCATGTGGTCCCCCTGGCGGCCATGCCGGCCGCGCTGGTGGCCGGGACCGTGGCCGCCGAGGACACCTCTTTCTACAGCAACCCTGGAGTGGACCCCCTGGCCATCGGGCGGGCGCTGTTCCTGGACCTGCGCCGCGATAGCGGCCAGCTGTATGGTGGCTCGACGCTGACCCAGCAGCTTGTACGGACCCTGCTGCTTTCCCCCCAGGAGCGCCGCTCAGGCAGCCTGAGCCGTAAGCTGCACGAGGCGGCACTGGCCGTGCGGCTGACCCGCCTGTTGCCCAAGGAGCGCATACTGGCGCTCTACCTGAACAGTGTGTACTACGGCAACCTGGCCTACGGCGTGGACGCCGCCACCCAGGTCTACTTTGGCCAACCGGTGAGCAGCCTGGACCTGGCCCAGTGCGCCCTGCTGGCCGGCCTGCCCCGCGCCCCCGCGTTCTACGACCCGCTGCGCCACCCCGAGGCGGCTCGCCGCCGCCAGTGGGACGTGCTGCGCCTGATGGCCCAGCGTGGGGCCATCTCGACTGGACAGGAAGCGGAGGCGGCCGCCGAGCCACTCCAGTTTGTGAACGGCATGGCCCACGGCGCGGCGCCGCACTTCACCGCCTATGTGGTGGACCTGCTGGAGGAGCGCCTGGGCGCCGCGCGGGTTCGGCAGGGTGGCCTGACCGTGCGCACCAGCCTGGACCTGGACCTGCAGCATGTGGCCGAGGGCATCGTGGCCCGCCGGGTGGGCGCCCTGGCCGCGCACAACGCGCATGATGGCGCATTGGTCGCCCTGGACCCACGCACCGGTGAGGTGCTGGCGCTGGTGGGCAGCGCCGACCCCACCAATCGGCGCATCAGCGGGGCCGTGGACGTGGCGCTCAGCCCGCGCCAGCCTGGGTCGGCGATCAAGCCATTCACCTACGCCGCCGCGTTTGCCAACGGCCTGTCCCCAGCCACGATCGTCGCCGACGTGCCCACCACATTCCCTACCCGTGAGGGAGACGCCTACACACCCCAAAACTACGATCTGCAGTTTCATGGCCCCGTGCCGCTACGGGTAGCCCTGGCCTCGTCGTTGAACGTGCCCAGTGTGGCCCTGCTGCAGCGGGTAGGGTTGGGGCGCATGCTTGGCCTGGCCCATGCGGCGGGCATGACCACGATGAACGACGCGCGGCGCTATGGGTTGGCCCTGACCCTGGGCGGTGGGGAGGTGCGCCTGCTTGATCTGACCTCCGCCTACGGTGTGTTTGCCGCTGGAGGTGTGCGCCACCCCCCGCTGGCCCTGTTCGATGTGCGCGATAGCCACGGCCAGACCCTGCTGGCTGAGGCGCCCGGCGGCGGTGGGCAGGTATTGGGGCCGCACGGAGCGCAGGTAGCCTACCTGATCACCGACGTGCTCTCCGACCCCCAGGCCCGGCTGCTGGGCTTCGGCGAGGGTAGCCCACTAGAGCTGCCCGACCGGCCCGGCCACTTTGGCGCGGCGGTCAAGACGGGCACGACGGGCAACTGGCGGGACAACTGGACGGTCGGGTACACGCCTGATCTGGTGGTGGGAGTGTGGGTGGGCAACGCGGACAATAGCCCCATGCGCGACGTCTCGGGGGTCACCGGCGCCGCGCCAATCTGGCGTGACGCCATGGAGGCGGCCCTGCGAGGACGGAGCGCCGTGCCGTTCGTGCGCCCCCCGGGATTGGTCTCACTGCAGGTTTGCGCCGAGTCGGGCAACCTACCCACCGCTCTGTGCCCCCACCAACGGCTGGAGACGTTTATCGCTAGTCAGCAGCCCCGCCAGGCGGACACAAGCTGGCGTCAGGTGACCGTGGACAGCGCCACGGGCAGGACCGCCACCGCGAGCACGCCGCCGGGTCGCCGGGTCACGCGGCTGTACCGGCTGTTCCCGCCCGAGGCACGGGCGTGGGCGCGTGACCACGGTTACCCCGACCTTCCCGAGCCTGCCCACGCCGGGGTGACGAGGGCAGACCCGGGAGGGCTTGCCTTGACCGCGCCGCCCCGCCAAGCCGTCTACCAGATCAGCCCATCGCTGCCGCGGGGCAACCAGCGCATCGCCCTCACGGCCCAGGCGCTGAGCGCCGGCGTCTCCCGGGTTACGATGAGCGTGGATGGTCGCCCCGTCGGCACGTTTACAGAGCCGCCCTACTCCGTGGATTGGCCGCTGCAAGCGGGCAAGCACGTGGTGGCCGTAGCTGGTTGGGACGTGGCGGGCCGCCCCGTGCCCGGCCAGTCCGTCACCATCACGGTGCTTGATCCGGCCCAGCCCTGATCGCACGGGGACACGGTGAGTAGGGCCCGAGCGAGGCGCATGGATGCTACACTCCAGACGGGCAGATGTAGCCGGGGAGAGGGGCCAGGCGCCCAACGTGGCCCTTGTGGTCATCTCGTGAAAGGAATGCGCTATGGTAGCCCGTAGCCTGCCCAGCGGCTGGACCGCCGAGGACTACCTGGCTTTCGAGGAGCACAGCGCCGTCCGCCATGAGTTCGTCCACGGCCACGTCTATGCCATGTCCGGTGGTACGCAGGTCCATAGCCAACTCGGAGGAGTCGCGGTCGCCCTCCTGAGGGGCCTGGCGCGCGGCGGGCCCTGCCGCGTGTTCACCAGCGACATGAAAGTCCGCGTCAGCCCCGAGGTGTATGTCTACCCTGACGCCTCGGTGAGTTGCGACCCGCGCGACCGCCAGCCCCGGGCACAGGAAATCCGGCATGCCATCCTGGTGGTGGAGGTGCTCTGCCCATCCACGATGGACTACGATCGCGGCGACAAGTTCGACTTGTACCGCGCCAACGAGGACTTACGCGACTACGTGCTGGTTGACTGTCGGCGCATCTCTGTCGAGGTGCGCGCCCGAGCGTCGGGCGGTGCCTGGAGGTCTCGCGTCTATGGTCCCGGCGAGGGCGTCGAGCTAGCCAGCCTGGACACCGTGGCCCCAGTTGACGCCTTCTATGAGGATGTAGACCTGGGGGAGTAGACGATCCGGCGTGTCCAGCACGGACAGTAGATCCCGGCTAGCCGGTTCGCCGTCGCCTGGGGCCTGCCAGCGCCTCCACATGGTATGGCGATGAGTGACCCAGAGCGAGCATAAAACGATGAGACTCGCGACGCCGATCGGTAGCGCCCTGGACGCGCAAATAACCATGACGCTCTTCGGCCCGGAGATGGGAGCCGTTGCCGACGACGTTTTGCCAGTGAGATGATTGGCTAGGGCAGCAGGGCAGTGGCAGAGGAGGCAGATGGGCTATACTTGAGAGGCTGTGACCTCGCGGGGGGCCGACGCCTGTTGACCAGGAAGATGAGGAAGGGCTGTGATCACCCCTGACCGCGTGATCCAGAGCGCCCGTGGCGCCCTGGAGCGACCGTTTCGCAACCACCATGAGGCCGCTCTGGCCGAACCTGCCCCGGCGGCCTCGGACGCTTGGTGGGTTGGCGATGAACGGTGGTTTAGCGCCGACTTTGCCCCCCGCGAGGGCAACCGGTTGACCCCGCTGATTGACGGTGAGCACGCTTTGAAGGCCATGTACGAGGCGATCGCCGCTGCTCGGGTCTCGGTCTATCTCTCGGCCTGGTTTGCCAGCCCGCCGATGCCTATGGTGCGCCAGGATGGGCAACCCGAACCAACCCGCATGACCGTCCTGCCGGGGCGCGCACGCAAGCCACTGCCTCCCGAGGTGCCCGGCGGGCCTGATTCCCTGCGTGCGCTGCTGGCGCGCAAGGCGGAAGATGTTGATGTGCGCGTGTTGCTGTGGCCTGGCTCTATTGCCGGCAAGTTTCGCACGGGGGTAGTGCGGCGGGTGCAGCGCGCCTTCCTGCAGGCTAACCCACGGCTGCGCTGCCGCGTGGATACGCGGCGCCATCCGCGGCACTGCCAGCATCAGAAGGCGCTTGTGGTGGATGGCCGGGTGGCCTTTGTGGGCGGCCTGGATGTGACCGATTTCGACATCGACCGCTGGGATACGCAAGCGCACCGCTGGCGCGCGGGCCTCAACTGGCACGACTGCCATATGCGCATTGAGGGTCCGCTAGTGGCCGATGTGACGCGCAACTTCACGCAGCGCTGGAACGCCAATGCGCCGCACGATCTGGCCCCTGAGGGTCCACCCCCGCCGCCAGTGACCGACGGAGTGGCCGGCCAGATCGTGCGCACGCTGCCCCGGCGCGTCTACCCGTTCGCCCATCGGGGCGTCTATGGCATCTATCACGCCTACCACGACGCTATCCAAAGCGCTGAGCGCTTCATCTACCTGGAGTCGCAGTATCTCTGGTCGCCGGAGATCACGGAGGCGCTGCGCGACGCGCTACGCCGGCCCCGCACGGGCGCATTTGCCCTGGTTCTGGTGCTGCCGGCCCACCCCAATGTGGGCAAGGCGGACACCGATGAGCATGTCAAGGAGCTGCTGGAGGCCGACGCGGGCCGGGGCGTGCTGGGGGTGTATACGCTGTACACGTGGACGCACCGCCAGCACAGGAAACGGCTGGCCTATCAACCGATCTATGTCCACGCCAAGGTGGGCGTGGTTGATGATACCTGGTGTACCGTTGGCTCGGCCAACCTCAATGGGCGCAGCATGGCCACCGACGCCGAGATGAACGTGATCACCACCAACTCCGCCGTTGCCCGCGATCTGCGGGTGGGCCTATGGGCGGAGCACCTGGCCTGCCCGCCCGAGGAGATCACCGCCGCCGACCCCGTGGAGGTGCTCACCGGGCGCTGGCGCGCCGCCGCCCAGGCCAATGCGGCGAGGCTTGACCAGAAAACGGAAGGCTTGCCCTGCGCGTTGATGCCCTACCCCCTGGGCAAGGTGGACGCCGATTGGGGCTGGGGTGAACTGGAGATGGGGCTGCTGGATCGGTGACCCAGGCAACCGGCAGGCCACCCAGCAGCGCTTGAACCCAGCAGAACTGGAGATGCGGCTGCTAGCCGGATACACTGAGACTGTCTGGCGAGCGGCGACACGTTGCCTGGGACCACACGTTTGATCCGCGTACACCGCGGACCAGTCGCGCGGGCTGAGTCTGGTTCATAAAAGATGATAATAAGGAGCGGTACAGTGAGAGGGTTGCGGGTGGCCATGACCATGGCGCTGGTCGTGTTGGGCGCCCTACCTGGCGCGACCGGGCACCTGGCCGCGGCGGGGCAGACGCGCCAGATAGCGCGGGCAGGCGACACGCTGGCCGTGCAACACCTCTCACCGCCGCCGGGGGCTACGAATGTGCCACCTGGCGGGCTGCTGGCGGTGCAGTTTGATCGCCCGGTGGCCGCTCTAGGGGCAATCGGCGTGGCAGGACGCGAGGCGCCGGTGCGGATCAGTCCGCCGGTTAACGCGGCGGGCCGCTGGGTGGGCACGTCGCTGTGGGCGCTCTCCGGCCCGGGGGGCCTGGCGGGGGCCACGGCCTATACCGTGCGCATCCCGGCGGGGTTGCGCGCCGCCGATGGCAGCCGTCTGCCGCGCGATGTGGTGTGGTCGTTCACCACGGCCCGGCCCGGCGTGCAATCTATCGCGCCCCAGGACGGCGCCCAGTACACCGCTCCAGGAACCAGGGTTGTCATAACTTTCAACCAGCCGGTAGACCAGGCGGCCGCGGAGGGAGCCACCCGCATCACCCTGACCACGGCCGATGGCAGTGTGACCCCCTGGCGCGCGGTGACATGGACCTGGCGTGGCCAGGCGCTGACGATCACGCCGACCACGCCCTGGCCCCTGGGCGCGCGGGTGAGCGTGCAGGTCGGCACGGGGCTGCGCGCGGCCGGTGGCGGAGCGCTCCGCCCCCTGCAGCCGTTTGCGGCGGGTTTCGCCGTGGCGCGGTCGCTGCGGGTGGCCTCCACGACACCGCCCAATGGTCAGCAAGGGGCCGATCCGTCCAACGGGGTGACCGTAAACCTGACCGCGCCGATTGACCCCAATACGGCGGACAGGGCGGTTACGATCACCCCGGCGCTGGACCAGCGGTGGGTCAACGCGGCAGGCGATGGGCTCTCGGTGTCTATCGGCGGCTCATTCCAGCCAGCCACGCGCTATACGGTGCTGGTGAACACCCGCCTGCGGGCGCAGTTCGGCGGCGCCTTGCCCCTGCCCTACAGCTTCTCGTTCACCACGCGGGCGGCGCAGCCCTCGCTCAGCTTCTACAACCTGGGCCCGGTGGCCACGTTCAACCTGTACCGCGCCCCCACCATCTATGCCCGGGCAGTCAACGTCAGCCGGGTCAACTACGTGCTCTATCGCCCCTCGGAGGCCGCCTTTGCCCGCATGAGCGCGCCCGATTTCGACTGGGCGCAGGCCACGCCCGAAGGGATGACCACGGTGCGCCGTTGGAGCGTGGCCGTGCGCGGCAAGCCGAACAAGGGCGTCAACGTGGGCCAGCGCCTGCGCGACCCCCGGGGCGTCGCCCTGCCCGCCGGCTACTACTACCTGACTGTCTCGAATGGGGATCAGGCCAACGACCACCAACTCTTGCTGATCACGGGAACGGGCCTGACCCTCAAGGTGGCGCAGCGGCAAACGCTGGTGTGGGCGACCGACCTCAAGACGGGGCAACCCATCGCCGGCATGGCCGCGCGGGTGATTGATAGCACGGGGCGTCAGGTGGCGGCGGGCCGCACCGGGGCCGACGGCACATGGGTGGCCGAGGGGCTACGCCTGCAGGGCTACCAATCGCTGCTGGACGCCCCGTTGCTGGCCGTGGGCCACCGGCTTGGCGATGTCGCGGCGGCAGCGCTGTCCTGGAACACAGGCATCAGCCCGTGGGACTATAACCTGAGCTACGCCACGCGCCAACCGGCCGGCCGGATGTACCTGTACACGGAGCGGCCGATCTACCGGCCCGCCCAGTTCGTCTACTTCCGCGGGGTTGCCCGCACCGACGACGATGGCCACTACGGCCTGTTCCCGGCGGGGACCTCCGTGCGGGTGCGCGTGGACGACGCGCTGGGCCACACCATCTACCTCAAGTACCTACGGCTGAGCGCAGCGGGCACGTTCGATGGTCAGTTGCTGCTGAGCGGGGCCGCCGCGCTGGGCGACTACTACCTGAGCGCCACGGTCGGCCCGGACACCTACTCGGCGCAGTTCGCCGTGGCGGCCTACCGCAAGCCCAGCTTTGCCCTGGCCGTCACGCCGTTCCTGGCCGCTGGTGGGGCGCTGGCCGCGCAAAGCTCGTTCGTGCAGGGCGACCGCATCGCGGTGCGCGCCCGCGCCACCTACTATTTTGGGGCGGCGCTTGGTGGAGTCCCGGTGGCCTGGTCGGTGCTGTCCGACGACTACTATTTCTCCTCGGTGGCCCACCCGGAGTACCAGTTTACCGATTTCGACGCCTGGTCCAGCCCCAATCGTTCCAGCATGGGGGCCGTGGTCACCCAGGGCGCCGGCACAACCGACGCCACCGGCGCGGCGGCGTTTAGCCTGCGCGCGGACACCGTGGGTCACCCGGTGAGCCAGCAGCTGACCATCGAGGCGACCATTGGCGACGCGGGGCACGAGACGGTGTCCGAGCGGGCGCAGGTTATCGTGCATAAGGGCGGCTACTACGTGGGCCTGCACCCGGCCGCCGTGGTGGCCACGGCGGGGGCGGCGCAGCAAGTGGATCTATTGGCCGTGCGGCCCGACGGCACGACGCCCGTGGCCGGCGCGGCCGTGCGGGTGAGCATCTATCAGCGCACCTGGTACAGCGTGTATATGCGCGACCCCTCGTCGGGGCAGTTCCAGTGGCAGACCCGCCCGCACGATACACTGGTCACTGCCCAGACGGCGCGGACTGACCTGGCGGGCGCGGCGGCGGTGCGGTTTACCCCCGCGAAGGGCGGCGAGTACCGCGTGACCGCCGACGCCGTGGATAGCCGGGGCAACGCCATCCACAGCGCGACCTACCTATGGGCTGGCTCGGAGGGGTACACGGCCTGGGGCTTCGCCAACAACGACCGGCTGCGTCTGGTGGCGGACCGGGCGCTCTACCACACCGGCGACGTGGCCCATGTGCTCGTGCCCGCGCCGCTGAACGGCATGCTGGCGCTGGTCACCCTGGAGCGGGGGCGGGTGCTGACGCACTACCTGCGCCGGCTCAAGGGCAATAGCGCCTTGCTGGATGTGCCGATCACCGTCGGGGCGACGCCGGATGTGTACCTCAGTGTCGTGTTGGTTAAGGGGCCGGGCAAGGACACGACCCTGCCGGCCTGGAAAATGGGCTACATCCATCTGCCAGTAGACCAGACCGAGCGGTCGCTGCGGGTGACCATCACGCCGCGGCCCAGCCAGGGCACGTCGTATAGCCCTGGGCAGCGCGTGGAGTTTGCCGTCCACACAGCGGACTACAAGGGCCGACCCGTGGCCGCCCAGTTGTCGCTGGCCCTGGTAGACGCCGCCGTGCTGGCGCTGGCCCAGGACGCTAATAGCACGATCCTGGACACGTTCTACGCCGACCGCGAACTGGGGGTCAGCACGGCCAGCACACTGGCCCTCTCGGTAGACCGCCTGAACCTGAACGAGAACCTGGGCTCCAAGGGTGGTAGCGGCGGCGGCGGGGGTGGTGGCACTCCGCCCACCCGGCACGTCTTCCCCGACACAGCCTATTGGAACCCCCATGTGAGCACCGACGCGGTGGGCAACGCGACCGTCTCCCTGACCTTGCCCGACAGCCTGACCACCTGGCGCATGGTCGCGCGGGGCGCTACCGATGATGGCCTGGTGGGGGGCGGCTCAGCCGACCTGATCTCGACCAAGAGTATCCTGATCAACCCGGCCCTGCCCCGCTTCCTGACCCTGGGCGACCGCGCCTATGTGGGTGGCACGGTGGCTAACAACGCCAGCAAGGCGCTACGGGTGCGGGTGACCCTCGTCTCGCGGGAGCTGCGTCCGGCGAACGGCGCGGGCGCGGCGTTTGGCTCTCAGGAGCTGACCGTACCGGCCGGTGGGCAGGTTCTGGTGACCTGGCCGGCGCGGGCGCCGCTGCTGGGCAGCGCCGATGTGGAGCTGGCCGTCGAGGCGTTGGACGGCTCGGGGCGCACCGACCGCGTGACCACGTCGCTGCCGGTGGCCGAGAACAGCACAGCTGAAACGGTGGCCACGGCGGGCAGCGTCTCCGCCGCCCTGCGCAGTGTCGCCGAAACGGTGACCCTGCCGGCGGCCCGTGAGCCTGGTGAGGGCGACCTGACGATTAGCCTGCAGCCCTCCGTGGGCGCGGGGCTGGGTGGCGCGGCCGCTGATCTGGACCGCTACCCCTATAGCTGTGTCGAGCAGACCACCAGCAGGGCCGTCGGTGAGGCCCTGGTGGCCGGCCTGCCCCGCGCGCTGACCGGCCTGGACCGCGCGCTGGCCGGGCGCGTGCCCGATGTGGTGGGCGCCTCGCTGCAGCGGTTGATGGGCATGCAGCACTCCGACGGCGGCTGGGGTTGGTGGCTGGACGACACCAGCGACCCCTATATGTCGGCCTACGCCGTGGATGGTCTGATCACCCTGCGCCACCTGGGCGCCGCGGTGGACGCCGCAACGTTGAGCCGTGCTCTGGACTACCTGCACACGCAGCTGACCAACCCACCCGGCGACGCTAGCGGGGCCAGCGACCCCAACCTGCGCGCCTACCTGGCCTATGCGCTGGCCCGCGGCGGCCGTGGCGATGTGGGGTCAACCATGGGTCTGGCCGCGCGGCCGGCGCGGCTCTCGCCCACTGGTCTGGCCTACCTGGCCATGGCTGTGGCCGCGGTGACCAACGACACCCATAACGGGGCCGTGCTGACCCTGCGATCAGCCCTGGAGAACGCCGTCCACGCTGACGCCACTGGCGCGCACTGGGAGGCTGACCCCGCGCAGTGGCGCACCCTGGACAGCTCGGTGGGAGCCACGGCGGTGGCCCTCTATGCCCTGCTCAGCCTGGACCCTCAATCGCCCCTGATCCCCGGCGCGGCCCGCTGGCTGCTGGCCGTGCGGCAGGGTCCCAGTTGGCCGACCACCCAGCAAACCGCGCTGGCCCTGCGCGCCCTGACCTACCTGGCTAGCAGCAGCGGTGAGCTGACCGGCAGCTATAGCTACAGTGTGGTCGTGGCCGGCAAGGTCGTGGCGCGGGGCGGGGTCACCCCGGCGACGCTGGCTCGGGAGCGCACGGTGCGCCTGCCGCTGGATAGCGTGCCAGCGGGTGGCGCGGCGGTGCGCTTCCAGCTCAGCCCAGGCGGCGCGGTGGCGCGGGGCCGACTGTACTATACGCTGCGACTGCGCTATTTCCGCGCGGTCGATCGCCAGGCCCCCCTGGCCCAGGGCGCGGCGGTGACCCGCTCCTACGCGCCGGTGCGCGGGGTGACCGCCCAGGGCGGCGCGCCCTGGTCTGCCGGCTCGACGGTGCGGGTGACCGTACACGTGGTGGCCCCACAGGACCTCTACTACGTGCTGCTGGAAGATCCCCTGCCGGCGGGGACCGAAGGCCTGGACACATCGCTGCGTACGACCAGCGCCACGGTCAGCGCGGCGGCGCGCACGGGCATCCCGCAAGGGACGGACGACCTGACCTGGTACCTCAGCCATAGTGAGGTGCGCGACGACCGGGTGGCCCTGTTCGCCAACTACCTGCCCGCTGGCAGCTACCAGTACAGCTACCTGGTCCACCTGACCACGGCGGGCACCTACCACGCGCTGCCCACCCACATCGCCCAGATGTATTTCCCCGACGTGTTTGGCCGCTCCGCCGGCGGCTACGTCACCGTGGGGCGTTGATCGTTCCAGGCAAGCAGATCACCTGATCCTGGATTGAGGAGGAGCCAGTGCAGCCTACTACCAATATGGCCAAGGACACCGTGGAGTTGCCTGATGGGCGCTACCTGATCTACTACACCTTTGAGCCTGACGAGGCCGAGAGGCCGCCGGGACGCGAGGCCGAGCCTGGAGGCGCCCCGCCAGGGGACGCTGGGGGCAGCCGGGAGAGCCGCCGCGATGTCTGAGCTGCGCTGGCACCCCGTGATGCGGCAGTGGGTGATGACGGCCACCACGCGGCAGGGCCGCACCTTCCTGCCGCCCAAGGACTTCTGCCCGCTGTGCCCCGGCGTGGAGGGCGGCGAGGTGGCCCGCGCCAGCTACGACATCGTGGTCTTCGAGAACCGCTTCCCCGCGTTGCGCCTCGACCCGCCCGAGCCGGCAGTAGGCCCAACGCCGCTCTGCCCCGTCCGCCCCGCCTACGGCGTGTGCGAAGTGGTTGTGTATACCCAGCGCCACGATGTCACCTTTGCCGGCCTGGAAGTGGGCCAGATCGAGAAGCTGGTGGCGGTCTGGCAGGATCGCTATCGCGTCCTGGGCACCCTGCCCGAGATCGCCTACGTATTCCTCTTCGAGAACAAGGGCGAGACGATCGGCGTGACCCTGCACCACCCGCATGGTCAGCTCTACGCCATGCCCTTTATTCCGCCCATACCGGCTCAGGAATTGGCGTCGAGCGCGGCCTATTTCGCTGAGAAGGGCACATGCCTGTTCTGCGACGTGCTGGCCGAGGAGGAGTCCGATGGCCGCCGGTTGGTGGCGGCCAACGACCTCTTCGCCGCCTATGTGCCGTTCTTCGCCCGCTGGCCCTACGAGGTGTGGGTGCAGCCACGGCGTCACCTGGCCAGCCTGGACGGCTTCGACCAGGCCGACCGGCGCGCCCTGGCTCAGCTGCTCAAGCGGGTCACCGTGGGCTATGATCGCCTGTTCGGCTTCAGCCTGCCCTATATGATGGTGATGCACCAGAACCCCACCGATGGCCGCGACCACCCCGGCGCCCACTTCCACATCGAGTTCTACCCGCCCAACCGCACCGCCCAGAAGCTCAAGTACCTGGCTGGTGTGGAGTCGGGCTGTGGGGCCTGGATCAACGACACGCTGGCCGAGGAGAAGGCCGCCGAGCTGCGCGCGGCGTTGCCGCTCGCCTGAGGCCACGTCTGGTGCTTTTGACGCTGCCGCACACCTGGCATCAACGTCCGATGGGCCACCCCCTCACCGCGTCGGGTGGCCAGGATGTGGGCAAGACGGTAGCCTACTATAGGATGGCGCATGGGCGCCGCGTGGTCAGGGCACATGCCATGTGAGGGCGGCGGCAGGGCGCCCGCGCCTGGACGGGGGGGGGAGATGGCGGACGATCGGACAGTGGAGGGAGAACACGAGGAGGCAGACCGGCACCGCCCGGGGCAGAGCTGGGAGAACCTGATCGAGCAGAAGATCCGGGAGGCGCAGGATCGCGGCGACTTCGCCAACCTGCGGGGCCGGGGCCGGCCGCTCGGCGCCCCGCAGGACACCACTGACCCTAACTGGATGGCCAGTAGCATGCTGCAAAACGCGGGCTTCAAGCCGCCAGTGCTGGATTTGGCTCAGGAGATTGATGAGGGGTTGGCTACAGCCAACGCTGCCCTGGAGCGGATCAGGAGGCGGCGGGCCTTTCTGGTCGAGCGCGGCGGGGCCGTGCAGGCGGACCGGGACCGCTTCAATCGGGCGCGGTCAAAGGCTATTGAGGAGTACCGCGCCGCGCTCAAAACGATCAACGACCGCGTGCTGGCCCTGAGTATCACCGCGCCCAGCGCCCTGCACCGGCGCGGCGTCCCCATTGAGCGGGCAGTGGCCGAGTTCGAGAGCGCCTGCCCCGCCCTGTAGCCGGGCCGACACAGCCGCCCTCTTGATGTGGAGAGGGGCTATGGCGGCGCGTGTGGCCCCCACTCACGCCGTGGGTGGTCCAGCGCCCGGCCCTCCCACAACAGGCGCATCTCAGCGCAGCTGGTCAGCAGCTCCTGGAGAGAGCCGACGGCCTCGACGCGGCCCTCCTTGAGTACGACGATGCGGTCGGCCCGCCGCAGGGCGGCGTGGCGGTGGGAGACCACCAGGCACGTCGCCGCGCCCCCATGCGCGCCGGGGCGGGCGAACAGGCGCTGCCATAGCGTGGCCTCGGTCTCCACGTCGAGGGCGCTGGAGAGGTCGTCCAGCACCAGCAGCTCTGGCTGGCGCACAAACATGCGCGCGGCGGCGGCGCGCTGGACCTGACCGCCAGACAGCCGCACGCCGCGCGGGCCAACCACGGTCAGCAGGCCGTGCTCCAGGCTGCTGATATCGTCCTCCAGCGCCGCCGCGTGCAGGGCCTGAGCCAGGCGCCCGCTCTCATCGGGGAGGCCCAGCAGGATGTTGTCTACCAGGGTCTCGCTAAAGAGGCGAGGCGCTTGGGGCGTGTAGGCGCTATTGGGCGGGACGAAGAACTCCCTGGGGACGGCCACAAGGGCGCCGTTCCAGCGGATCTCCCCCGCGCCAAGAGGCAGCAGACCGAGCAGGGCCTGCAGCAGGGTGCTCTTGCCCGCGCCGATCCGCCCGGTGACCACCACAAACTCGCCCCGGCCAACGCGCAGGTCCACGCCCACCACGCAGCGCCCGGTGGCTGGGTGACGATAGGTCAACCCGGTCACCTCCAGCGCCTCCAGCCGGGCCGCCGGACCCGGGGGCGTGGGTGAAGAGAGAGGGGTATGGACGACCAAGGCCTGGGCCGGCGAGGCTGGGACCAGCCCGGTCAGCCGCGTGACCGAGAGGCCAGCATGCCGGTATCCCAGCACCCAGCGGGCGATCTCATCGCCGAACCAGGTCAGCGCGTCCAGGTAGGTCACGAACAGGGCAAAGTCGCCCACGGTAAAGGTCTTCGCGCGCATGGCGTGGGCAGCTAGCAGCAGAATCACGCCAGCGCCCAGGTTGACGATGTTCAGGTTGAAGCTATCCATCAGCCCGGCAAAGAGGTGGTCGCGTAGCGCGGCCCGGCGGCGCCCCTCGTTGAGCGCGCGCAAGTGGGCCACCAGGTGGCCGGTTGCCCCGTTTGCTTTGATGGCCTGCACGGCGCCGAACATATCGGCCATAAAGCCGGTGGTCTGGCTCAGGGCTTCGCGGCTGCGCAGGCGGTAGCGCCCGATGGGGCCTTTGGCCTGGTTGACCACGATGACCACGGTGACCAGGGGCAGGAAGGCGGCAGCCGTGATGGCCGTGTTGATGCGCAGCATGATCATCAGGGCCACCACAACCGTGATTGAGCGGCCAGCCAGATCAAACCAGGCGTCGAGTGACTCGACCACCTCCTCCACGTCGTCGCGCAAGCGGCTCATCGCCGCGCCCGCCGACTCGGGTAGGGCTATGGCGGCCGGCGCGCGCAACACCTCGCGCAACAGGTTCGTGCGCAGCAGGGCCATGGCGGTGTAGAGCAGGTTACCCCAGTTCAGAGAGAGGCCCTCGCCGGCCAGCATGCCGGCCACCTCGACGATCACGAAGAGGGCGACCACGCCGGCCACACCCGCATCGGCCGGGGCTCTGGCTGTGATGGTGTCGAAGAAAGCCCGCGTGACCAATCCCAGCGGCACGGGCAACCCAAAGACGGCTACGGACATCATCAGGGTGGCCGCGGCCGTACCCGGGCGATAAGATATCAGCCGCCACACCACGTACCAGGTCTTCATGATCTCCCCTCCAGGGCGCCCGACGGCCCCACGCCGGAGGGGGCGCCGCCATCGCTTGCCGCATAGGCATCAACCGAAGAGAAGGAGGGCAGGATCGTGCAGCAATTGGAAGGGCGAGGGCTTCTTTTTGCGGCGGTTGAGGCGACATCCTGCGCGCACACACCGGTGGATGGTGGTGAGGGCGG